>Ga0228634_1001403_pt1 | contig 13944 bp, 13 predicted proteins | sample 42DmetaG_FD_190063 | JGI IMG/M metagenome (GOLD analysis project Ga0228634, IMG submission 190063) | Seawater microbial communities from Monterey Bay, California, United States - 42D | ecosystem: Environmental > Aquatic > Marine > Coastal | place: USA: California | collected 2016-09-27 | reverse complement strand
GGGCTCAATTGCCCGTTGCACGCCGCGGGTATTTGCATCATTTTGCCGCTGTTTGCAAATATCCCAAAGGCGGCCCCTATGACGACCTCTTCCACCGTCCCTCCGGCGTACACACGTGTCATGCTCAAGATTTCCGGGGAGGCATTGATGGGAGACCAAGGGTTTGGTCTGCATCCGCCCACCGTGCAACGCGTCGCAGCAGAGGTGAAGCGCGTGCATGACCTTGGGGTTGAGATCTGCATGGTCATCGGCGGCGGCAATATTTTTCGCGGGTTGTCCGGCAGTGCCCAAGGCATGGAGCGGACGACCGCCGACTACATGGGTATGCTGGCCACGGTCATGAACGCCCTTGCGATGCAATCCGCGCTCGAGGAGTTGGACATCCACACACGCGTGATCTCAGCGATTACGATGAACGAAGTGGCCGAGCCCTACATCCGCCGCCGCGCTGTGCGCCACCTGGAGAAAAAGCGCGTGTGTATTTTTGCGGCGGGCACGGGGAACCCCTATTTCACCACGGACACGGCTGCGACCCTGCGCGCAAATGAGATGGCCTGCCAAGCGATCTTTAAGGGCACCAAAGTGGACGGCGTGTACGATAAGGATCCGGTTAAACACGATGATGCGGTGCGCTACGATTATGTCTCCTACGATGAAGTGCTAGCCAAACACCTCAACGTGATGGACGCATCAGCCATCGCACTTGCGCGGGATAACCACCTGCCGATCATTGTGTTTTCGCTGGATGAGCCCGGTGGTTTCCAAGGCATTCTTGCGGGCGAGGGGACCTATACCCTCGTGAAGGACTAGGCACCGCGCGCCTCGCTATGAGGCCTGCGCTGGTTCGTCGTCACCGGCGTCGAGTTGCTGCATGACAAAGGCGCGCCGCTGTTTGAGGTGGCGCGCAACAAACGCGCGCTGCGCTGCCCCGCGCAGGATCGGACGCACCGGTGGCTTGGCCTGCGCGGCCTCATCCTTGCCCCTTGCGAGCTTCTGATCAAACACAACCTCCAGCTGTGATACATCCGAGGCATCCATGCCCGGTGGCGCCTGTAATCCGGGAAAGAGCGTCTCGGCCCATGTGCCATTTGCACTGACAAGGGCGTGGCGTGCGGTGGCGATGTGCCAATACCTGACTGGGATTTCACCATCGACCTGACGGACGCCCGGTGCATCCAGTAGGAACCGTGCCGAGAGTAAGATCTCGGCTTGCCCAAACATTCGCATCGCGATGGAGGACCGCAGGCACAGCCGGTGGTATGGCGACACCCGCAGCGTGACGGAAGGAAATCCGCGACCCAGCGCACCTGCCGCGATCTCAATTGGGGCATGGGCGCGGGGTTCTGTATGGAGGGTTGTGCCGATCCAGCGGACGGGTTGAACACCGTTATCCAATGTCTGAACCGGAAAACCCACGCGAATGTCCTCAACCGGGAGGGGGCCGCGCGGGGTGTGAATAAACGTGCCTGTACAAAAACACTGCGGGCGATCCCCGGCGGACAGCTGGTTGTGCGCGAAACGCGCCATAAAAGCCAAGTGGTCGGTGGGGGTAATCGTGACTTGTGCGTCGTGGGGGAGGCCCTCTGTTCCCGCGCATTCCGCGAACACGTCACCATCATGCGTTTGGGTTAGGAGTGCATCTTGCACTTTCAAAGACGGCGAGACTGTAATCTGCGCAGGCAGGGTCCGAGCAGAAGCAGTGTTCGTAGCCGCACCAGTTGATTGTAAGGAATACCTAAGCATTTCGGGCTGAGGCGCAAAGCCCGCGTTTGGCGGAGAAACTCCCTCTCCCGCGATACCTGCTAGGAGCACAGGTATCGCAGGATGGGGACCACGAAGCGTCTGGGGAAACGCAGTCTGAGACAATGGCGCATGGCGACCGAGATAAAGGGCATAAGTCGGCGCTGACGACATAAAGAAGACTCACGTGGAATTTCTTCCGAAGGTCCTACAATAAAATCCCTAACAGAAAATAAAGGCGCCCCGACCACTTACGCCCCATCCCCGCGCACAACGCCATTGTCGATCCTGCTTTCTTGACGCTATATATGCGCAAAACGACCCCGGGGCTGATCCGGGACAAAAAAGGAAGCAGTCATGTCTGATGATTTTTTGCTCGACACCGACGACCTGAACCGCCGTATGGATGGTGCAATCGCGAACCTGCGCGTAGAATTCGCGTCGTTGCGGACCGGGCGGGCCTCGGCCTCGATGCTGGAGCCGGTGATGGTCGACGCCTACGGATCGCCTACGCCGATCAACCAAGTGGGCACGGTCAACGTACCAGAGCCGCGCATGGTAACGATTAACGTGTGGGACAAAGGCTTGGTTGGCAAAGTCGAAAAAGCCATTCGCGAGAGCGGCTTGGGGATCAATCCTCAACTTAACGGCACCATCATCATGCTACCCATTCCCGAGCTGAACGAGGAGCGTCGCCGCGAGCTGACCAAAGTTGCGGGCAGCTACGCTGAGAACGCGCGTGTCTCCGTGCGCAACGTGCGGCGGGACGGCATGGATCAGATCAAAAAAGCCAAAGCCGATGGTATGTCTGAGGACGATCAAAAGCTGTGGGAAGAAGAAGTGCAAGAAATGACCAATGACTACATCAAAAAAGTCGATGCCCTGCTAGAGACAAAACAAGCCGAGATTATGCAGGTTTAAAATCCACGAAACGGGCTGAGGCGCCGTTTGGGCGCAGGCCCTTTCGCCGCCTCACATACATATAAAAGACCGTTTTTATGGAAAAAACCATTATCTCAGCTGAACCTCAGCCGGAAGTGCCCCGAACAGGTCCGCGTCATGTCGCGGTCATAATGGATGGCAACGGCCGGTGGGCCCAAAAGCGTAATCGTCCCCGGCTTTTGGGGCACCGCGCGGGTGCGCGGCGTGTGCGTGAGATCGTGGAAGCCTGTCCTGACAACGGCGTGGAGTACCTCACCATTTTTGCCTTTTCCACGGAGAATTGGAAGCGCACACAGGCTGAGGTTTCGGGCCTGATGTTGCTGTTTCGTCGGTATATTGAACGTGAGGCGAACGACCTCCTGCGAACGGGCACGCGCGTTCGTTTCATCGGTGACCGCGTGCGCCTCGACGCCAAACTGGTCAGCCTAATGGACATGCTTGAGGACCTGACCAAGGACAACACGTTGGTTCACCTGACGATCGCAATCAATTACGGCGGCCGGGATGAGGTGGCTCGGGCCACCAAGCGCTTGGCGCAGGATGTGCAAAGCGGGGCGCTAAATCCCGATGAAATTACAGATGAAACGCTGCCGCGCTATCTGGATACGCACGTTTTGCCTGACCCAGATTTGGTAATCCGTACAAGTGGTGAGGCGCGGATTTCGAACTTTCTTTTGTGGCAGTCTGCCTATTCCGAATATGAGTTCATCGACACGCTTTGGCCGGATTTCACGCGCGACATCTTTGAGGACGTCTTGCAGCGTTTTGGCACCCGCTCACGTCGGTTTGGCGGAGTGACAGGGTGACCAATTTTGCGGATTTGATGCCTCGGATCGCAACAGCGCTGGTGCTGATTGTGATAGGCGGGGCCGCGGTGTGGGCGGCGGGACCTTGGTTTGCGGCCCTCATTGCGGTCGTTTGCGGCATCATGGTGTGGGAGCTTGCGCGCATGATCGGTGCCGATCAGAAGCGGGCTTTGGCTTTGGGTGGCCTGAGCACTGGTGCGCTAGCCGCAGCATATGCCTTGCCACTTGGCCTCGCGCTGCCATTGTTATTAGCGGTGCCGATGGCGGGGATCGCCGCGTTGCACCTGCATCGGCGTATTTTTATGACCTTTGCATTGGCGATTTTATTCGCCGGCCTTGGGCTTACACAGCATCTGACTAATTTTGGCTTAATTTGGATGTTATGGTTGATCGGTGTTGTCGTAGCCTCAGATATCGCAGGATATTTCGCTGGCCGTTTGCTGGGCGGCCCCAAATTTTGGCCCACAGTATCACCCAAAAAAACGTGGTCAGGCACGGTTGCGGGCTGGGTCGCGGCGGGCCTTGTCGGCTGGGCTGTGATGGGCGTTACAACCGCTGGGATTGACCTGATAGGTATATCAGTCGCGCTTGCAATGATGGCGCAGATGGGTGATATCGCTGAATCTGCTGTGAAGCGAAAAATGGGTGTGAAGGACAGCTCCAACCTACTGCCCGGACACGGCGGGTTGTTTGACCGGTTTGACGCGATGTTGGGCGCAGCCGTTCTGCTGTTCGTGATTGAGAGCGTGGCTGAATTCCCCCCGGTGCCGGCATGAAGAAGGTCTCTGTCTTTGGGGCCACGGGTTCGATTGGTCAAAACACGCTCGATCTGATCGCGCGTGACAGGCATGCCTACGATGTTGTCGCCCTCACGGGGGGTGGCAATATTGAGCAACTTGCCAAGGATGCCAAAGCCTTACAGGCCGAAGTTGCAGTAACAGCTTATCCGGAAAAGCTGGATGAGTTGCGCGACGCCCTCGCGGGTTCAGGGGTAGAGGCTGCTGCGGGGCCAGAGGCCATCGCTGAGGCCGCTGATCGTCCGGCCGATTGGATTATGTCGGCGATTGTGGGCGCTGCGGGGCTGGTCCCGGGGCTGCGCGCTTTGCGCCATGGCACCACGCTTGCGCTTGCAAACAAGGAGAGCCTTGTCACCGCAGGGCCCCACTTGATGGCCGAAGCTAAGCGCCACGGCGCACGTATTCTGCCAGTGGATTCAGAACATTCCGCCGTCTTTCAAGGCCTAGTGGGTGAAAATATCGAAGACGTTGAGCGGATAGTTATCACGGCCTCCGGTGGGGCCTTGCGTGACTGGCCGTTAGAGCAACTTGGTGCGGCGACGCTTGCCGACGCCTGCGCACATCCCAACTGGGATATGGGGCAGCGCATCACAATTGACAGCGCCTCTATGTTTAACAAGGCGCTGGAACTCATTGAAACAAGAGAGTTCTTTGATGTGTCCCCTGAGCAGATCGAGGCAGTGGTCCATCCACAAAGCCTGATCCATGCGCTGGTGGGGTTCCGTGACGGTGCGCTGATGGCCCATATCGGTCCGCCCGATATGCGGCACGCCATTGGGTATGCTCTGCATTGGCCGGACCGCAAACACCTGCCGGTCGCGCGGCTTGATCTGGCGCAGATCGCGACGCTTGAATTCCGGCCTGCTTGCGAAAAACGCTGGCCTGCGTTGCGCTTAGCGCGTGAAGTTATGCATCTGCGCGGGTTGGCGGGTGCCTGCTTTAACGCGGCCAAAGAAAGTGCGCTTGATGCGTTCATCGCGGGTCAGATCGGTTTTCTGGCCATGACTGAGATGGTTGAGCGCACGCTCGAACAGACGCAGGCCCGCGAAGGCCTTGATAGTGCCACAGTGTCCCTTGATAACATCCTCGCGGTGGACCACCTAAGCAGGACACGTGCCGTTGAAATTGCTGCGCAACTGGCTGGCGCACACACCGACTAAACAAAGGAACACCTTTTGGATTTTAGTTTGCTGCCCCAGTTCGGTGGTCTTGTTTGGACCCTCCTTGCCTTTGTCGTGGCCCTATCGGTCATCGTGGCGATCCATGAATATGGGCATTACATCGTCGGTCGTTGGTGCGGCATCCATGCTGAGGTGTTCTCGATTGGGTTTGGCCCAGTGATATGGTCGCGTCCAGACAAACGCGGAACGGTTTGGCAGATCGCGGCGTTGCCGTTTGGGGGCTACGTTAAATTCAAAGGCGATGCGAACGCGGCCTCGGTCGGCGGTGACGGCACGGTCCAAATGATGTCCGACGCAGAGCGGCGCAGCACTATGCCTGGCGCGCCCTTGGCAGCACGTGCCGCAACAGTTGCAGCGGGGCCGGTGTTCAACTTCATCATGTCGATTGCCATTTTTGCGGTTTTTGTCGGCATCGCAGGCCGGGCGACGGATAATCCGATCGTTGGTATGCTCAAGCCGCTGCCTGCAGATTGGTCGACGCTGCAACCCGGCGATATGATTACGGCAATTGATGGCGTCGCCGTGGACACGATGGAGGACGTCCTAGTCACGGCCGCTGAGCTGACGCCTGCGACGAACGTGACCTACGATATCGTCCGGGGTGGCGCTTCGCTTCAGGTTGAAGCGACGTTCCCATTGGTGTCGGTCATCGACGCGGTCCAGCCGCGATCTGCTGCCGTGAACGCAGGCCTTTTGAAAGGCGATGTCATCAAATCAGTAGACGGCGCGGCGATCCATGCCTTTGGCCAGTTGCGAGAGATCGTAGCGGCCTCAGGCGGTGCGCCCCTTAACCTAGAGGTCTGGCGCGCAGGAGAGACGCTGGACGTCACGCTCAGCCCACGCCGTGTCGACCTGCCGCTCGCCGAGGGCGGATTTGAGACACGCTGGCTGATCGGCATCTCTGGCGGGCTATTTTTTGAGCCTGAGACTGAGACTATGGGTCCCCTCAGTGCGATCATATATGGGGCGGAGCAGACATGGTTTATCGTCAATTCGTCGCTATCCGCACTATATCACATTATAACCGCCCAGATTTCGACCTGTAACCTGTCGGGGCCTGTCGGGATCGCGGGGGCCGCTGCGGACACGGCTGCGATGGGGGCCAGTGAGTTTATCTGGTTCATCGCGGTCCTTTCGACCGCCGTGGGCCTGCTGAACCTGTTCCCCATTCCCGTCCTCGACGGCGGACATTTGGTGTTCTACGCCTATGAAGCCGTGCGCGGTAAACCGCCCTCGGACAAGACGCTGAACGTCATGATGACAGTTGGTATCATGCTGATGGGATCGTTGATGGTTTTCGCCCTAATGAACGATTTTCTCTGCCCATAGGCGCCTACTTCGGGTTAATTGAAACGATTGTTGACCTGAAACGCCGCATTTCCGCCCAATTCAACGCCTAGACTGCGGGCATCGAATTGCTAAATTGCGGAGGCGTTTTTGATGAAACACATTCACGATGGATACCGAGGCTTGTCCTTGTTTTTCGGTCTGAACGCGGATCGGTTTCTTTCGGTTTTGATGGTCGGGTTCGCCCTTTTGATGGCCACTTACTTTGCGACGTTGATGTAAGTCGCGGATGTAGTATTAGCCTGCCCACGCTGATTGCGTTCATCTTGGTTAATTATACTTTGGCAAAGGCTCGCAAAGCGAGGCTTTTGCGGCAAAGTGGGTTTTGACATGGTCCCGGGCCTGCGGTAGATGCAAAGAAGATGTAGTATGCAATCGAGCGGGGCATTACCATGGATAGGCATTTTAGCCTCACGCGGCGCGCGCGCGCAGTGGGCCTTGCGGTCTTAACAGCTGGGATCGTTTCTAGCGCGGCCCAAGCGCAAACCTTCCAGTTCTCTAGCTTTGAGATCGAGGGTAACCAGCGCATCGAAGATGCCACGATCCTTAGTTTTATTGACCTGCCGACTGGCCAATCCGTCTCGGCGGCCCGTGTGAACGACGGGCTTCAACGGCTGCAAAACTCGGGCCTGTTTGAGAGCGTTGAGTTGGTCCCCCAAGGCAACCGTCTGATTGTGGTTGTCCAAGAGTTTCCGACCATCAACCAGATTAATTTTGAGGGCAACGACCGGCTCGATGCGGAAATTCTGCAATCTCTGGTCACGTCCCAAGTGCGGCGTGTGTTTTCGCCCCAACAGGCAGAGCGCGACGCGGCCACCATCATTCAGGCCTATGCGGACCAAGGCCGTCTGACCGCGAGTGTCACGCCCAAGATCATTCGCCGTTCCGACAACCGCGTCGATTTGGTGTTTGAGATTTCGGAAGGGCGCACCGTTGAGATTGAGCGTGTGTCATTTGTGGGGAACCGCGCGTATTCAGACCGCCGTTTGCGCCGCGTCCTTGAAAGCACGCAGGCCGGTATTTTTCGCGCGCTGATCCGCTCTGACACGTTTGTGGCCGACCGGATCGCGTTTGATCGTCAACTCTTGCGCGATTTCTATCAGGCACGTGGTTACGTCGATGCGCAGGTTCTCTCCGTCAGTTCAGAACTAAGCCCCGAGCGGGACGGTTTCTTTCTGACGTTTCGCGTTCAAGAGGGGCAGCAGTTTCGTTTTGGTGCGCTGACGGCGTCGTCTGATTTACCTGACGTGGACCCGGATCAGTTCCAAGACGAAATTCGCATTGGCGAGGGTAAAACCTATTCGCCCCAAGCGATTGATGCGACCATCGAACGGCTCGAATTGCTGGCCTTGCAACAGGGTCTGGATTTCGTGCGCGTGACGCCCCGTGTCACTCGCAATGATGAAGACCGCACGCTTGATATCGATTTCGTCGTGGAACGTGGGCCGCGCGTCTTTGTGGAACGCATTGATATCGAAGGCAACGCGACCACACTGGACCGCGTTATTCGCCGCCAATTTGCGACCGTTGAAGGGGACCCCTTTAACCCGCGCGCCATTCGTGCGGCTGCGGAACGTATACGTGCTTTGGGGTATTTCACCCAATCCGACGTCTCAGCGCGTGAAGGCTCAGACCCCTCGCAAGTCATTGTGGATGTGGATGTAGAAGAGCAGCCAACCGGGTCACTTGGCTTTGGGGCCAACTATTCGGTGCAGGACGGTGTCGGCCTCGCGCTCACCTTCCGCGAGACAAACTTCCTTGGGCGTGGTCAGGTCGTAAATTTCACACTCGACACAAGCAGTGACAACGCCAATTCGCAGCTGACCTTCGCCGAGCCGTTCTTCCTCAACCGGGATTTGGCGGCATCCTTCAGCGTGTTCTACCGCACAACCGACAGCGAAGACGGCGCATTCGATACGCGCAGCGTTGGCGCGTCGGTCGGTTTGGGCTTTCCCACCGGTGAATACAGTGACCTTCGGATGAGCTACAGCTTTACCCGCGATACGCTGACGCCCGATAGCGTTGCGACTATCTCGCAGATCATCGAGGATGAGCAGGGCACGGCCGATACCTCAGCCATCGGGTATCGCTGGCGTTATGACACGCGCAACGTGGGGCTGAACCCGGATGCGGGTGTGCTGCTGCAATTCGGACAAGAGTTCGCTGGCCTCGGCGGTGATGAGGAGTTCATCAAATCGACCTTCCGGTTGGCGGGTGAAACCACTGTTTGGAACGGTGATGTCCTGCTGTTGGCGACGGTGGAGGGCGGCAACCTTACGTCGCTTGGGGATACCGTGTCACGGGAATCCAACCGTTTTTTCAACTCACAGAACATTTTGCGCGGCTTCGAAAGCTCGGGCATCGGTCCGCGTGATTTAAACGCTGGCAACGATCCTTTGGGCGGTAACAACTACTTTGCCGCACGCGTTGAGGCGCAGTTCCCAATCAACCTCGTGCCCGAAGAATACGGCATCTCAGGGGCTGTGTTTTATGACATGGGGTCCGTTTGGGGCTTGGATAATGTGAACGGCGGCCCCGCGGCTGCAGATATCGTTGATGACAGCTTTGAGCTGCGCTCTACGATTGGGTTTGGCCTGTTGTGGGATACCCAAATCGGCCCGCTGCGGTTCAACTTTACCAACGCCATCAACGCCGAAACCGCTGACCGCGAACAGTCGTTCGACTTCACCATCAGCACACGGTTCTAGGCCCGTGCGGGACGTGATGCGGCGCGCGTCTGGTCGGGCCTTGGCCCATACGGTGTTGGCCGCCACTCTTGTGTGGCTACCGATGGTGCCTGCGGTGGCCCAAGCGCCGTTGGCCGAGATCCCGCGTCTCGCGATTGTGGTGCTGGACCGCGACGCGCTTTATACGAACAGCCTTTTTGGGCAACGCATTCGGCGCGAGATTGAAGCAGCTTCACAGGCGCTCTCGCTAGAGAACCGACGCATAGAAGCGGCCTTGGTTGCCGAGGAACAAGTTCTGACAGATCAGCGTGGGCAGATGGACCCAGCCGCGTTTCGGGCCATGGCGGATGAGTTCGACACCCGCGTCGAGGAAATTCGTCAGGCGCAAGACGTTAAGGGCAGGGCGCTTGCGCAACAGGCCGAACAGGCCTCTCAGTTGTTTTTTGAATTCGCAGGGCCGGTTTTGACCGATCTGGCGCAACGCACGGGCGCCTTAGTGGTTTTGGACCGTCGCACCGTTTTGGCGGCGGCTGACCAAGTGGACATCACCCTGCGTGCCATCGCCGAAGTGGATCGGGTCGTTGGGGCGGGCCCCGGTCTAGAGGCGATGATGGACGCACAGGTCCAAGTGCCGACGCAACGCCCCGCAGCGCCCCAATCCCGCGCCTCGCAGCCTGGCACCGACGACAATACGGTGGAAAGCCCCGTTCGCATCGACTAAACCGACCCCATAACGCAGCGCCTTTTGCCCGGCTCGCCCGGGTTGCATCGGCGCCGCACAATCGCGCAGACTGCCAATAGCAGGCACACGACCCATCCGTCAGGAGCATTCATGACCGACACACCCGCCATCCCGACCGAGGCTGATATCCATCTCATTCAACGGATTATCCCGCATCGTTACCCGTTTTTGCTGGTCGACAAGGTGCGTGATATCGTTCCCAATACCTCGGCTATCGGGATCAAGAATGTGACGTTCAATGAGCCGCATTTTCAGGGTCACTTTCCCGCGACCCCAATTATGCCGGGCGTCACCATCATTGAGGCGATGGCACAAACAGCCGCCGTTATGGTTGGTGTGTCGATGAATATGGCCGACAAAGACTTGCTGGTTTACTTCATGGGCATCGATAAATGTAAGTTCCGTCGCAAAGTCGTGCCCGGCGACGTCCTGGAAATGGCCGTGTCCGTGACGCGCGGCAAACCCGGTGGCAAAGTCTGGAAGTTCGAAGGCAAAGCCACAGTCGAAGGCGAGATGGCCGCTGAGTGCGAGTTTACCGCCATGATGGACCTGCCGAAGGACGCATGAGCATGGCGATTGACCCCACGGCCACGATCCATCCTTCCAGCGTGATTGAGCCCGGTGCCAAAATCGGCGCGGGCGTTCGCATCGGCCCGTTTTGTGTTGTTGGGCCGGATGTGCGCCTCGCGGATCGTGTTGAACTGAAGTCGCACGTTGTGGTTGCGGGCGACACTTCGGTGGGTGAGGACTCTGTGATCTTCTCCTTCGCGTCTATCGGTGAAATCCCACAGGATTTGAAGTTTGACGGGGAAAAGACCCAGCTGATCATCGGCGCGCGCAATCGCATCCGTGAGCACGTGACAATGAACACAGGGACCGAGCAGGGAGGTGGTGTGACCCGCGTCGGCGATGACGGGTTGTTCATGGCGGGCTGCCACATTGCCCATGATTGCATCATTGGAAACCGCGTGATTGTGGTGAACAACTCTGCCTGCGCTGGTCACTGTGTGCTGGAGGACGATGTGATCGTCGGCGGGCTGTCGGGTATTCACCAATGGGTGCGCGTGGGGCGCGGCGCGATTATCGGCGCGCTGTCGATGGTCACAAACGATGTGATCCCCCACGGTCTTGTCCAAGGACCACGCGGTGAATTGGATGGCCTCAATCTTGTGGGCCTCAAACGTCGCGGCGTCGCGCGTGAGGATATCACCGCACTCCGGGCCGCATTTTTGACGCTGAAACAGGGCGAAGGCACCTTTACGGAGCGGGCTAAGCGCATCGGCGACGAAAACGACAGCGAATATGTGCAACAGATGGTTAGCTTCATCATGGGCGCCTCTGACCGCAATTTTCTGACGCCAAAATGATCGCGTTGATTGCAGGGCAAGGGGTGCTGCCGCAGGTGGTTGCACAAGCGCTTGAGGGTCAGGACTGGCGGCTCTGCGCTCTGGATGGGTATGCGCCGTCGCTGCCCGGTCCGATCCAGACGTTTCGGATTGAGACTTTGGGCAGCTTGATCGCAGGCCTCAAACGCGATGGCGTGACGAAGGTCTGCTTTGCAGGGGCGATTGCGCGCCCACCGATTGATGCTACGCAAATTGATGCCGAAACCATGCCTCTTGTGCCGCGCATGTTGCAGGCACTACAGGCCGGTGACGACGGAGCGCTGCGTACGGTTATCAGCTTCTTTGAAGAAGCCGGAATGCAGGTGATCGGAGCACAGGATATCGCGCCCGAATTGCTACCGAGTGAAGGTCTGTTGGTCGGAACGCAGTCCGATCAGGACAAGGCTGACGTTAGCCGCGCGCGCGCCGTGCATGCCGCGATGTCAGCGGTCGATGTGGGGCAGGGATGCGTCGTGGCGCGGGGCCAAGTCCTCGCGGTAGAGGCGTTGCCCGGCACCGATTGGATGCTCCGCAGCCTTAGGCCTCCCGCTCAGCCAGTCACCCCGCAAAAAGATCCCGGCGATCCGCTGGAATGGGCCTTTGGTGGTGTTTCGGATTGGCTGTCCGGTCCTGATGCGCCCAAGGCCGCGCGGCCCCCGGCAGATTTTGCACGACCCAGTGGGGGTATCTTTTTCAAAGGGGCCAAACCTGGCCAGGATACTCGCATTGACATGCCCGTAATCGGCCCTGAAACGGTTCGTGGCGTGGCTGAGGCCAAACTGAACGGGATCGTCTTGCAGGCGGGCGGTGCGTTCATCCTTAACCTCAATAACACTCTTCAGGCCGCTGAAAAGGCAGGCATATTCATCTCGGTAGAGAGCGCGTGAGCCTTAAGGTCTGGATCATCGCAGGTGAACCTTCGGGGGACCGGTTGGGGGCTGCGTTGATAGCGGGCCTAAAGACACTTACCACAGATGTGCGCTTTGAGGGCGTCGGTGGTGCCGAGATGTCGGCGCAGGGCCTACAAAGCCGCTTTCCGATGGAAGAGCTGAGCATCATGGGTCTGACCGAAGTTTTGCCTCGCTTGCCGGGGCTGCTCGCGCGGGTCAAGGAATGTGCTGATGCCGTCGCACAGAGCGCGCCAGACGTGCTGATCACAATCGACAGCCCTGATTTCTGTCTTCGCGTCGCGAGCAAGGTCAAAAGCCGTTTGCCCGGCCTGAAGACCGTCCACTACGTGGCCCCATCGGTTTGGGCTTGGCGGGAGCATCGCGCCGAGAAAATGGCGCGGTCCATTGATCACGTGTTGGCGTTGCTCCCGTTTGAGCCGCCCTACATGGAACGCGCGGGCATGACCTGTGATTTTGTGGGGCACCCGGTTACAACCGAACCACTCGCAACGCCGACTGAGGTTGAGGCCTTCCGCGATGCCTATGGCTTTGAAAATGCGCCACTTATGCTCGTGCTACCCGGCTCACGCAGATCAGAGGTCACGCGGCTCGCTACACCCTTTGGTGAGGCCTTGCGCCGTGTCTGCGCCAAGCACCCCGATTTACGGGTGGTCGTCCCAACCGTGGCCGGTGCTGCCAGTGCGGTGCAGGACGCGGTCCGGAATTGGCCCGGCAACCCAATCGTGCTTGATCCGCGTGACGTGCCCCGTGACATCGCCGCTCGCGACAAACGTGCGGCCTTTGCTGCCGCCGATACTGCGCTGGCAGCCTCGGGCACCGTATCGTTAGAGCTTGCGGCGACGAAGACAGCCATGGTGATCGCTTACGATATGAATTGGATTTCACGTCAGATCATCGCTCGCAAGCTCAAGATTGATACAGTCACTCTCGTGAACATCGTCACGGAAAGCCGCGTCATCCCTGAGTTTTTGGGTGCAGAGTGTCAGCCCAAGGCGATTGCCGATGCATTGCTGACTTTGATCGACGATCCACAGGCACGCAAAACCCAAGCCGAGATGGCCGAATTGGCTATGAAACGTCTGGGCCGGGGTGGCGAAGCACCCGGTTTGCGTGCCGCGCGATCAGTTCTCAACCAAATCAGCGCATTTTGACATTGCGGGACGGAAAGTACCAAGGTATCAGCCTCCCTAGGCACCCATAGCTCAGCTGGATAGAGCGCTGCCCTCCGAAGGCAGAGGTCTCAGGTTCGAATCCTGATGGGTGCGCCATTCTTTCAAATGTCAAAACAAACAAAAACGCCACATTTGCGGCGTCGGCTTGGGCTATATGCTCAGTTTAAAAAGGGGTCATGGGGGTAGTGGCGGTGAGACAGGGAGTAATACCCAAATTGTTTCTACAGCTAAAAT
>Ga0228634_1001393_pt1 | contig 14032 bp, 11 predicted proteins | sample 42DmetaG_FD_190063 | JGI IMG/M metagenome (GOLD analysis project Ga0228634, IMG submission 190063) | Seawater microbial communities from Monterey Bay, California, United States - 42D | ecosystem: Environmental > Aquatic > Marine > Coastal | place: USA: California | collected 2016-09-27 | reverse complement strand
AATATTATTTTATTGAATTACAAACAGTCGCATTTTTTTATTTTTATAATATTTATATCAAATTAACTGATATCCAACATAAAGAATGTTGATTACTAAAGGACATGTTAAATAAATGTTTTTTTTAATAGAGTATTACATGTAATTAATCCGGTATATAATGCTGATTTCTCCCATTTTTGAAATTTTATGCACTGGTATAAGTTTTAATTTAGTTATTGATGCAATTGAAATAATAGTATTGATTTGACAATCTTCTGAAAGGATCATAATTACTTGGTTGGTGGCAGTTATAAAGTTTGGTAATTGACTAAAAAGACTCTTAAAATACTCGAAATCTTCACCACAAAACCAAGCTTTTTCTTTAATGCTTTTTGCTTTTTTAGGGTAATATGGTGGATTAATTATAATTAAATCGAAGGATTTATTTTTTAAGTTTTTAAATAAATCGGAATTAATGACGTCTATTTTAAGTTGATTTTCAAAAGAGGCTTTTTTCAAATAATCTAATGCGATATTATTAATATCTGTTGCGGTAACAAAAGCTCCTTTTCTACTAGCTAAAAGAGAAATAATTCCAGAACCACAACCCAACTCCAAAAAATCCTTGTTTTTTAAATCTAATTCAACTATAAAATCCAGCAATATTTTGGTGCTTAAGGTTAGATGAGGAGGGAATACTTCTGGGTGCACCAAAACTTCAATGTCCTGATAGTTGTATTTTCTTGGTTTTCTATAATAATAAGCTAAACCAGTTTTTAAAAATGGCTGTGTTATGCGTTTTATAATATTTTTTAACTTTGACATTATTCAGAATAAAAACCTTGAGTTTCAGGTTGACGATATTTCCAAATTTTATGCATCAGCTTTATTTCATAAGGATATTTGTAAAAACCTGTTTTGTATCTAATTTTTGAAATACTTCTCAATAATTTTCTTTTTACTCCTTTAATTCTAAAATCAGTTGCTGTGGGATAATAGCCATTTAAAACTGTTTCAAAATTCATAATACGATCTACCATTTTTGGAGTTAACCAGGGTGTAAGCGGATTTTTTCTAAGGTCGAAATTTTCCCAAGCTGGAGCTAGCCAATCTTCAAGCTTTTTGGGAAAACTAAAGCCTGCTTTTTGAATTTGTTCATACAACTCAGATCCTTCAGTAGCTACAGGACTATACAAGTAAATAATAATTTCAGCATCAGGGTTAATTTCTTTAATTTCTTTTATAAAATTAATATCCCATTCTATTTGAGCCATCACTTTTTCGGGAGTTTCAGCTGGCATGCCCAGTACAAATGAAAGTTCTGGGATGATACCAATTGGATACAACCTTTTTACAAACTCTTTGATGGTTTCCCCAGTTTGAGTTCCTCCTTTATTCATTTGTTTAAGGATTTCATCATTACCAGTTTCAGCTCCCAAAAAAATCATCTTACAACCCGCTTCTTTCATTAAAATTAAATCGGCATCACTGTATTTATTAATAGTGTCTATTCTTCCTTCCCCCCACCAAGTGATGCCATCGCTTTTAATCAATTCAGAAAACTCGATGACTCTTTTCCTGGAAGTAAAGAAATTATTATCATGAAACTCTATGGCTTCTATACGATAAGTATCCTTAAAATATTTTACATCTTTATAAACTGCTTCTGCAGATTTTGCTTTCCAACGACCCTTATAAATTGGAACCACGGCACAAAAAGAACAAGTAAAAGGACAACCCAAACTAGAATGATAACTAAAGGTATTTCTTCCCAAAAAAGTTTTACTTAGATAGTTTTCTAGGTTGTAAAAACTATTTAAATGTTGATAAGGTAATTTCGGCAACGAATCCTGATCTAACAGTTCTTCTTTTGCTGTTTTTATGATTTCACCTTCTTCATTTTTGAAGATCAGGTTTTTTATAATTGAAATTTCTGCATGAGTGTTATCCTCTAAAACCCTTATTAATGAAGGAAAAGCAACATCGCCAGGTCCATTTATAATATAATCTACAAAACAAGAGGAGATGGAAACCTGGTATTGGTTGGAAGCAAAGTATCCACCCCAAATAGTAATACAATCTGGATATTTTTCCTTTATTTTTTTAGTAAAAGGAATGGCTTGTTTTAATTGAGGCCCTGGCATTACCGTACTACAGAAATATTTAAAATTTCCTGTTTTAAAATAAGAATCAATTTTCTCCCAAGGATCATTTTCTAAATTTCCATCAACAAATACAAATTCGTAAATCCCATAAATAGAAGCTCCCACTTGTAAAATAGAATTTGGAATTCGATGTTTTCCATAGGCACTTCGGGGATTAAATATGAGTATTTTTTTATTCATAAATTGTAATTCACTTTAAAAATAATAGTATTCGATTTTATTATTTAATTCTTCTTTAAAAAGATTTTTTTCTTTCTCAGTAAAATTATTCTTCCAATATCCCTGAGATCCTTTTCTAACTAATTTATTTAGATTTTTGTGTTTTAAAGTAACTACTTCTTTTTTTCTATTTTCGAAACATTGTTTTTTGACACTTTTTTCAATTTGATCATTTGCTATATTTAAATTTAAATATGCTATTAATTTTTGAATTTCCTTTTCTGTATTATCTAGTAAATCTTCGTATTTAATAATATATATATCATTTGTTATATATGTTGTTACATGTTTTTCCCAAGATAAGGCTAACCAGGGAGTAATTTTATAATCGCCATATAATACAGCATTTATCATTTTTTTCTTTTTCTTTATAAATGACAAATCTGACTTTATAAACCCTAAACTTAATTTATTTAAAACTTTTATAAGTAATGAATTAAAATTGAAAAAGTAGGTTCCAGATATCACAATATCTCTAGGGTCACGAACGATATAGATAATCTTATAAATAGGTTCTTTACTAGCAGTTTTAATATCTGAAAAAAAATGATGAGATTTAAAAACTTGATACTCAGAATTAGTGTTTTCAAAAATTAATCTTGAGGCATTTTTAGTGTCAAAACCCCAATCGCCGTTAAAATTACACTGTAATACTTCAGCCACTAATCTACTCAACCAATTTGTGCCACTTTTAGGATATCCTGCAATGAGTATGTTTTTCTTTTTATTCAACTTAAAAATTTAATTGCTTCTTTATATTTTAAAATTGCTTTTTCTAAAAGTTCGGGCTTTATTTTAATTTTTTTAGAATTTGTTTTAATAATTTTTCCTTGAGTAATGTTAATAGATGGGTCTCCCCATTTTTGAGTAAATTTTTTAAGTTGATAGGAGCTATTTAAGGGTTTATTTAAATTTAGAAAAGCAGTAATTTTTTTCAATATAACATCTGAATCATTTATTAAATCTTTATGATCAATAAAAATCCAATTTTCTTGATTGATTATTTTAGATATTTTCATCAGGTAATCTAAGCGTTCAATATATATACTAGTTACAGCTTCTTCACTCATGGACATTCCTTTATTATTTGATAATATTAAAATACTAGATATAGTTTCTTCAGGATTTCTAATTAATATAATATACTTATTTTTTTCAGTATTAATAACATCTAATTTAGGGGTGACAGAATGATGATTTACTTGGTTTACAATGTACTTACAGTTTTTAAATAATTGCCCAGATTTTCTTCTGATATCAAATTCAGATTTTAATAATTTTTTTGAACAGGTATACTTAATAAAATACTCACCATATCCAATTAATTCATTATTAGATTCAAGTATATGCATTAGTAATGAACTACCGCTTCTTGGTAATCCCATAATAAATAAAAAAAATTGATTTTTATTTGGCTTAAATGGACTCCAAAGACTAATTAATATATTTTTTATAAAATTTTTCATTTTCGTCTTTTAATCCAAACCCATAATAAAATTACAATACACCATTGTCCAAAAGCTTTAACTAATAGAGCTCCATCTAAAGACCAATTTTTTATTAAGTAATATCCTATAAAAACTTGAATAGAAACTATAATAGATGTAAGTAAAGCAATTCTATATTGTTGCTCTTTTTTATAGTATTCACTTACTAATAGAATATGTAAAAATAATGGTATAATGAATATAAATGCTAAACTATACTGTATTGGAGAATAGGCTAGTTGGTATACTTTAGAAAGGATGATAAAAGTCACAAAAATCACTATAATAGCATATATCCAACCATAAATAAAAAACTGTTTTTGAATTTTTGAAACCGATTCGTTTTTTAATCTATAAAAATTTTTAAGATAAGGAGTGATTGCAAAAGCACTAGACATTTGCGCTAAGGCTAAAAAACTTATTAATACTTGATATTTACTTAACTGAATTGGATTAAAAAAATGCGCTCCATAATAAGTGTCTATTTTTGATCTAAAAGTCCCAATAATTAAAGGTATAAAAAAGGGTAATGATTTCTTCAATTCACTAAATTGAACTAATAATTTTATTTGCTTAAAGTCTTTAAATAGAAATATAGAAAACGCAATAAGTTTTATAAAATGAACAAAGCAAATAATTTTGATGATGATAATTAAGGATAAATATTCAATTTTTAGAATAACCTGACTTAACAACAGACTTAAAAACAATAATTCAATAATAATATTTAATTGAAATTTTCTATGATATACAATTAAGGATTTAAACGATTGATTTATAAATTGAAGAATAATTAGAGTAAAAATAAGTGGTTCAATGCCTTTAAAAAAAGGGATAAAATAAATAAGTATCATACTTGGTACTAATAAAATACTTCTAGCGATAAGATTATTTAACCATTTTTGATTTATTGTTGAAGGTTTTTTACTAAATGATTTTAATAAATAATCATTATTCCCAAAAGATAGAAAAAGTAAAAACACATTGGTCCAGATAAGCACCTCTGCATATTGTCCCCATAACTCCGCCGAGTGAAATCTAATAATAATTAAAGAAAGTATAACTATTGACAGAACAGATGTTAATTGACTTACGCCAAATAATGAAATGGTTTTTAGCCGCCTAATATGTTTACTTTTTTTAGACATTTAGTTTAAATGATTCACTTCAATTTCAGATTTTTCCCGAACACTACTGGAAACTGGTAATCCTGAAAAAGGCGCATATTGATCAATTTCTTCTCTAAAATAGAGATCTCCAAGAAAAGGAAATTCATCATAAATATGTGTTGGGATTCCGTCTAATAAACTTTCAATTTCTTTGACATTAATACCCCATTCTATACTTAAACGCTTTGCAGATGGCTCCATAAAGGATATGTATAATAGTTCGGTTTGTATATGCTGTAATGATTCCTGAAAATCAACTCCATCTACTAAAGAATTTTGTAAATTTCTATGTGTTACTTTAAAATCTATCAGTAAATCTTTAAAATCTAAATAGGGAATAAACCCGTCATAATTATCTTGTATATTAAATAATGGTTGAATCTCAGATTCGTGACACCAAATACATTTAGCAGGTTTTCCTGCATTACTATGTAGAGGATCGGAGTTTGAAATTCGAAAACCATCTTTGTTGTAAATACCAAATCTAACTTGACCATTTTGCATTAAATCAAGGGTTTCGTACTCTAAAATCTCTTCAGATTCTGGACTAATTTCTGAGCACAAAAATAACTGGTTAAAACCATCTTGTTCAGAAAATCTAATGATTCGATTTTCATACGAAACACTAGAATTATTAACATAACCGCTCAGATTATTAAGTTCATAAGGAGTGGATAAATCGGAAAGTAAAAACGGGACTCCTGTTATTTCATAATAATGTTCAGAAGAACCTATTAATAGACTTACATACCTTCCCAGATCAATAGCTGAAGTAATTTGATATTCTTCTGTTGCTTTAATAACAGTATTGAGGCGCTTGAGTTTTTCTAATGCATCGACATTAAAACCTAATTTATTTATTTTTAAAATTATAAATGGATTTTGATTTTGAATACCATTTTCAGTAATTGGGAGTGTAGCTCCAAGATAGGACAGGCACCATTGCAAACCAATAATAGCCTTACTTATAGTGTCTTCCTCGTAACTCTTGTTCCATTTAAGTATTAACGAAAAATCCTCCTCTACAATATCATTGTACGTTGAATTGGTACACGAAGTCAATAAAATTAATACTATAATTACGGTCTTTTTCATTATTTACTAACCATCATTAAGCTACCAGCTAACCATGACTTTATTTTTAATTTGGCAGCCTTAAAATAGCTTTTGTTTTTGCCCTTTAATAGTTCTTTATGATAATTAACTTCATTGACTACTTTTCTGATAGCATGATCATAATATTTTCTTGAATATGTTCTTTTAAAATCAATATCTCTGTCTGTTGAGGTTTCCCAGGCAGGCTGTTTTGTTATCTTATCTTCAATATCTGAATATAAGGAAGTCCCTTTTATTGGGTATGCCAACGTAATGGTAAAATATTTTGGATTGGCTTCTTTAAGGTAGTTAATGGTTTTATAAATATCCTCTTCAGTCTCGTTAGGATATCCAAGCATGATAAAGGTTCCTGACTCAATTCCTTTTTTGTTGGTTTCTCTAATAGCATTTTTCACAGTACTAACATCTACCCTACGATCCATAGCATCTATAATTTTTTGAGAACCACTTTCGGCTCCAATCCAAATACGATAACAACCTGTTTGTTTTAATTGTTCAAGAACTTTATCATTTAATCTTTCAGCTCTTGTGATACATTCAAACGGGATTAAAACCTCTTGTTTAGTTACTTCATTACAAAATTCTTCCATCCATTTATGACTGACCGTAAAAACATCGTCAACAAACCAAATGGAGTCAGGATTGTATTGTTTTTGAAGCATACGCATCTCTTCCACCACTAATTTAGCAGGTCTTCTTCTGTAACTTTGTCCATACACAGCGGTACTACACCATTTACAGGTATATGGACATCCTCTTTGAGTGCTAATAGTCATAGAACTTTTACCATGATTAGTTTTCCAGGTATCTAAATATTTTTGAATATTAATACCTTCTCTGTTGGGAGGAGGAAGTTGACCAAGATCTTTAATTTTTACTCTTGGTGGTGTTTTTATTATTGAATTATTTTTTTTGTAAGCAATTCCAGTAATAGAACTATAATCCGAATTTTGTTGAATAGATTGGTACAACTCAGCAATGGTTTGTTCTCCCTCGCCAATAATTAAAAAATGAGCTCCGGTATCTAAATAATTTTGAATATTAAAGGTCACATCGGGACCCCCTAAAATTATTTTCGGATGTCCATATTTGGGATCAGCTATCAATAATTTAATTAACTTAATAACCGTTATTTTAGTCATTAAATTGGTATAGATTGCGACTACTAAGGGTTTTTTCCGTGCTATAAATTCTAATTGAATTTCCTGATTTGAAAAGGTGGAATCGAATACATGATTTTCAATTTTTTCTTGATTTAAATAACTTGACAGGTACAACAAGCCAAGAGGAGCATATGGCTTCATTATACTTGCCTCCTTTGGATCTTTGTTTAGATAATAACCATGGGTTAAAACAATACTCATCTGACTATTTTTTTTGCAATACAATTAAGTAGTGATCTGATAAATTTGCCCACATACGCTGTTTTAATAATTTTTCTTTCCACTTTATAATCTCAAAAAGTATTTTTTTATTCTTAAAAAAAGGATTTAAATAAGAAGGTGGGATTGCAATTCCAATTGGATTTAAAGATACTATTTTATATTGCTCAGATAGCAAATTGACTAGTTCCTGATAATTATAATACCACGTAGGGATTTGTATCCCGTCAACATTAGTTAATAAGGCTTTATTCGTGTTTCTCCTCTTCATGTTTTTAAAATCTCCTTTAAGAAAAAAATAAAGCTGTTCCCAAATACAATGCTTAGGCATCATAACAAACGCTAACATACCTTGTGATTTTAAAATTGATGTTGAGTTATTCAAAAATTCTTTTAGGTCATGTTTTGATAAACAATTTAATCCTCCAAAATTAGAAAAAAGTAAATCAAATTTTTCCTTAAAGATTTCTGTGTGAATAGTCTGGAGGTCCAATTGCTTAAAAATTAAATTTGAATGATCATACTTATTTTTTGCAATTTCGATCATCTTAGAGGAAATATCAGAAGCAATAACAAAATGACCCTTTTTAGCCAACCAATCGGCATCGATTCCGGTACCGCAATTAATTTCTAGCACCCGTAGTTTTTTTTTCTTCTTTTCAAGCTGTTTATTTAAAAAATAGTGAACACGTTCCCGTTGCTCACTCCCAATTAATGAATTGGAGAAATACACATCGTAATTTATTGCGTGATCATCAAAATTAGCTTTCATGAGTGTGTTTCATTTTATCCAATATTATTTTATCCAATAAAGAGGACGGGGCATAATAAAAATATAAAAGAAGTGAACGAACTTTGTCTTTTGAAATTGAAAAAGGATTTTTAAGAAGTTGATGAAAGTTAGAAATCGCTTGACTTTTTCTATATTCTTTATGAACATATCGGTGTAACTTTTTATAAAATCTTGAATTAAAAGTTCCTTGAAACATCATCGCTAGATCGTCAGAATCTTTCCAGTTTGATTTAAATTTTAGATCATCTTTTACCATTTCATAGAACTTAGTCCCAGGCAATGGGTAGGAAACAGAAACGCCAATATTATCTGGTTGCAGTTCTTTAATCATTTCAATTGTTTTGGAAATATCATCTTTAGTTTCGTTCAAATAACCGAATTGAATAAAGAAGGCCACTTTGATATTTTTTAATTTTAATAACTGAGTCGCTTTATAAATTTGATTTAATTGTGTGCCTTTATCCATTGCATCCAATATTTTTTGAGAACCACTTTCAGCTCCTACCCAAACCTCTTTTAAACCACTTTCTGCTAATGCCTCTATAGTATCTTCTTTTAGCAATAAATCAACTCGACTTTGTATGGTATATGTTATTCTTAATTCTGCTTCTTTTAATGCAGTATTAAAATTTTGAACCCATTTGGGTTTTAACCCAAAAATATCGTCACACATCCAAAAATTAGTAACGCTGTAATTTTCTTTCAGGGTTGAAATTAATTTAGTAATGTATTCTGGTGAATGTGAATTATATCGAACTCCATAAATAGGTTTCGCACACCAATTGCATTTATAAGGACATCCTCTTGTAGTTGCAATATTTAAAGTGAATTTTTTTCCACTTCTAGACCATACCTCCTTGTATGCGTTAATATCAATTAAATCCCAAGCAGGCATGGGCAGTTCATCTAAATTTTTTAAAACTTCTCTTTTTGGATTGATGGTGTAATCAAGATCATTCTTATAAACGATTCCTTTTAACAAATCAATTTGCTCGTTATTTACTAGTTTAAACACCAATTCTTTTAACGAAATTTCTCCTTCACCCAATAGGACATAATCAGCTCCTTTGTTCAAATATTTTTTATAGTGATCTGTACTGTCTGAGCTATTTACAATTACGGTACAGTTGTGCTTTTTCCCGATGGCAATCATGTCAAAAGCAGCCTCTCGCATATTGGTAAGACACATTTTTGTTAAATAATTAAATCCATCATCATAAATAACTAAAAAAGAGGGCTTTTGATCCTGAATTTCTTTTTCAATTTCAAAGGGATTATCTCTTAAGTTGGTATCAAAAAGAGAAACTGAAAAACCACTCTTCCTTAATAACGAAGCTGCGTATATAGTCCCTAAAGGAGGATAAGGAGTTTTATTGTTCCATTGTTTTTGATCCAACGGATAATAGTAGGAATGTGAAAAGAGAATATCAAGCATTTTCTTTAGTGATGTGAATATTATGTTTTTCTCTTAATTCGTCGTATCTAGTGTTTAGGCGATCAATTACTTTATGTTGAAAATTTAAAGGATGATGTTTCGATATATTTTTTGTAGACTTCATCGCCACGTTAAATTGTCTTTCTTCTAAATGATTAAATTTAATTTTCCATTTTTTATATGTTATTCTTAAAAAAGCAGCATCAAGCCAATCTCCTATTTTCGAATCTAAAAAATATTCAGTAATTTTTGTTGCGGTTGGTTTTTTAACCACTTGTAGTTTTGATAAGCCATCAGTAACCGTTTTATTTGGCAAATAATTTTCTACCCATTTATTTTCATCGTAAAATTTATGGAAACTACCGTTGCCATACATAGGGAGTAACGTTGTTAACTCGGTTGCGGTAAATATATTTTTTTCTTCAATCTCTAGCGCATTGGAACTAATAAAATAATTAACACAGAAATACTTTCTAGAATTTAATAAAAATATCTTTTTATAAAGAATCAGAAAAGTTCTAGCGATCCATAATCGTTTTGGACTCGTAATAATAAAAAAATCAATATCTGCATCATCATCATAATAACCCTTCGATAAAGACCCTGAAATTCCCACCCCCTCTACATAAGGAAATTTAGAAATTAAACGAGAAATAGTTAAAGCTTTTTGGTATATGTTTTTAGCCATTTTATTTCCTTCAAGCCTTCTTTTAATGAGAGTTTCATTATTTTCCGTTAAGTAAAAATCATCAATTTTATAAATTATATTATCGTTTACCAACTCATTTAAATCTGATTTAATTTGCTCTTTTGATTCTGCTTTGGAAAAGTTAAATATCTCTTCTTCGGTTAAAGGATACTTAAAGAGAGAAAAGTATAATATGGGTTTTAATAAAGTCAATTTTTTTATTTAAAAATATTAAATTAAATCTAATTTTTACAATCGTAATAATAATAATTAATGCTTTAATTGATTTCACCCGTAAACGTGAATAATTTTTTAATGAGCCTCCAGCCAATTGTCGCCTGTCCCTAAATCTACATCTAAGTTTACAGATAGCTTAAAGGCATTTTCCATTTCAAATTTTATAAGTGATTTAAGTTTTTCTAATTCAGGTTTAAAAACATCAAAAACCAATTCATCGTGAACTTGAAGTAACATTTTACTTTTATAATTTCCTTTATTTAGCTTCTGTTGAATACGAATCATTGAAATTTTAATAATATCTGCAGCACTCCCTTGTATGGGGGCGTTAATAGCGTTCCGTTCGGCAGCCCCTCGAACAATTGCATTTGATGCATTGATAGCATTTAAATACCTACGTCTATTCAAAACAGTTTGAACGTACCCATTTTCACGAGCAAAATCAACTTGTTTACTCATAAAACTTTTAAGTTTTGGATACGTTGCGTAATAGGCTTCAATCAACTCTTTAGCTTCTGAACGAGACAAATCTGTTTGATTACTTAATCCAAATGCCGACACTCCGTAAATAATTCCAAAATTTACTGTTTTCGCATTACTTCTTTGTTCTTTACTTACTTCGTTTAAGTCAACATTAAATACGCTAGCTGCCGTAGAGGCGTGAATATCTTCACCCTTGGCGAAGGCCTCAATCATATTGTTCTCCTCACTTAAGGCTGCTATAATTCTTAATTCTATTTGAGAATAATCTGCTGCAAGTAACACATAATCTTTATTTTTTGGAATAAAAGCTTTTCTAACTTGTCTTCCTCTTTCTGTTCGAATGGGGATGTTTTGTAGATTAGGATTATTACTGCTCAATCTTCCCGTTGCTGCAACTGTCTGCATGTAATCGGTATGGACTCTTCCTGTTGTTGGTTCGACTTGTATGGGTAAGGTATCTATGTAAGTGCTTTTTAGTTTAGCGAGTCCACGATATTTAAGAATATAGTTTACAATTTCATGCTCTTTTGCTAAGTAAGAAAGAACATCTTCAGCGGTAGAGTATTGTCCTGTTTTTGTTTTTTTTGGTTTATCAACCAATTTCATTTTTTCAAAAAGAACAATTCCTAATTGTTTTGGGGAAGCAATATTAAACTCCTCACCGGCTAATTCATAAATTTTTGAAACCAATTGAGCGATATCTTTATCTAAATCTTTTGCCAATTCGTTTAAAAAAGGGACATCCAAATTAATTCCTTCCAATTCCATTTCTGCTAAAACACGTAGTAAAGGAATTTCAATTTCGTAAAATAGTTTTTGTGTATTTGCTTCCTTTAATTCTTTTTCAAAATGTTTTTTTAATTGAAGCGTAATATCTGCATCTTCAACAGCGTATTCCGTTATTTTTTCCAAGGATATATCTCGCATAGAAAGTTGATTTTTTCCTTTTTTTCCTAGGAGTTCAACGATCGAAATTGGCGAATAATTTAAATAGGTTTCAGCTAGCACCTCCATATTGTGTCTCATATCTGGATTAATTAGATAATGAGCAAGCATGGTGTCAAATAGTTTTCCTTGAACAGATATGTTGTATTTTGATAATACTTTAATATCATATTTTAAATTCTGTCCAATTTTCTGAATCGATTCGTCTTCAAAGAAAGGTCTAAGTATTTCTATTAATTCTTGTGCATCGCTCCGTTTTTCAGGAAAAGAAAGATAAAACCCTTTTCCTACTTCCCAAGAAAACGCGATACCAACTAATTCTGCTGTGATTGGATTCAGCCCCGTAGTTTCAGTATCAAAACATACCGATTTTTGTTTCAATAAATTTTGAATAAATAATTTTGTTCCCATACCCGGTTGAACAGCTTGATAAAAATGCTCGGTATTGGCTATGTTTTTTCTAGCAGTGTCAAGTGAGTTTTCCGTGGGTTCTCCGTCACCTCCAAAAAGAGAAAATTGTCCGTGACCCGCCGAAGATGGCTCACTTTTTTTTATTGGAGATTTAACCTCCTTAGTAATCTGTTCATTTGCTGTTGAAACTGTTTGAGTGAATGTTTTGGTGAAATTGTCGATTAATCGTCTAAACTCTAACTCTTGAAAAAGAGCTGTTACAGCTTTCATATTTGGTTGAGACATTTCGAAGTTTTGTTCATGAAACTCAACAGGGACGTCCAACATAATAGTAGCTAATTGCTTGGAGAGAACTCCTAAGCTTTTGTTTCCCTCGATTTTTTCTTTCATTTTACCCTTAAGTTCCTGGGTGTTTTCTAATAGCCCCTCCATGCTTCCGTATGCAGCAAGAAATTTTTTAGCGGTTTTATCTCCAACACCTGGTAATCCTGGAATATTATCACTGGCATCTCCTACCATGCCTAAATAATCGATAACCTGCTCTGGGCGTTCAATATCAAATTTTTTCTGTACCTCAGGAATCCCCCAAGTTTCATAGCCGCCCCCAAACATTGGGCGATACATAAATATGTTATCAGAAACTAATTGTGCGAAATCTTTATCAGGAGTTACCATAAAGGTTTTAAAACCTTCTTTTTCTGCCTTTTTAGCGAGTGTTCCAATGACATCATCAGCTTCAAAGCCCTCCTTTACCATAATCGGAATATGCATGGCTTTTAAAATATCATAAATATAGGGGACAGCAACTTTAATAGCGTCTGGAGTTTCGTCCCTATTAGCTTTATATGCTGGATAAGCTTCAACTCTAGCTTTACTTCCTCCTTTATCAAAACAAACCGCTAAATGATCAGGACGTTCTCTTTTAATAACATCTAAAAGGGAATTCATAAAACCCATAATAGCAGAGGTGTCAAGACCTTTCGAATTGATTCTTGGGTTTTTAATAAAGGCATAGTAACCTCTAAAAATTAAGGCAAAAGCATCAACTAGAAATAGGCGTTTTTGATCAGACATACTTGGTTATTTAATTTTATAAAGCTACTAAACTTATTCATTCAATTAAAAATAACTTTAATTATTTATAAACGAATTTTGTATCTTTTTAGCATAAAAATTTAACAATGAAAAAATTTCTTTTTTGTATAATTTCTTTACTAATTTTTAGTTGTACCAGGGAATCTAAAACACTTTCAACTTTAGATGGGAAAAAACTAATTAATTATGTTAACCCATTTATAGGTACGGGTGGCCATGGGCATACGTATCCTGGGGCAACCATGCCATTTGGAATGATGCAACTAAGTCCGGATACTCGTCTTGAAGGTTGGGACGGTTGCAGTGGATATCACTACAGTGATGCGTATATTTATGGGTTTTCACACACGCACCTTAGTGGTACTGGTGTAAGTGATTATGGAGATATTTTATTAATGCCAACCGATACGATAAATTTTCATAAC
>Ga0228634_1001384_pt1 | contig 14117 bp, 14 predicted proteins | sample 42DmetaG_FD_190063 | JGI IMG/M metagenome (GOLD analysis project Ga0228634, IMG submission 190063) | Seawater microbial communities from Monterey Bay, California, United States - 42D | ecosystem: Environmental > Aquatic > Marine > Coastal | place: USA: California | collected 2016-09-27 | reverse complement strand
TTCATATTTTTCAATTAGAAGTTTTACTACCTCATGTGCAATATTCATATATGTTCCATATTCTATATATGGTTCGTCTTCTGGTTTCCATTTTGTTTCGTATTCTGCGGCAGCTCTTGCTGCAATCATAAAAGGTGTTTTACCAGAATTATTAACTTCATTTACATGCGCTCCTGATTCAATCACTTTGTTCATCATATCTAAATCATCATTACCATTAGATTTAATATATTTTTTAATACATTCCATGAGCATTGTATTTCTACCCTTACCACTTATATTCACATCAGCACCTTTTTCTAAAAGTAAGTAAGCAGCAATATCATATTTGTTATTTTTATATGCATACATAAGAGCGGTATCTTCATCAAAGATGAATACATCCTGTATAATAGTTTGGTTTATATCTATGTTATGTTTTTCAATAGTTTTTCTAACATTTTCAACTATACCACTGTCAATTTCTTCACGCAATTTGTTATATTCCAGAAAACTGCCTCCCTTTTGTTTTTTAGAACGGTTATTTCTTAAAGTCTTCTTTTTATTCTTTTGTGTGACCATTATAATATTATTAGAAAATAGTATAATAATTTATTTTTTATAATTACGATAACGGTTAATCCAAACTTGGTAATCATAATGTGACATACATTTACCAGTAAGAGGGTGTTCATGCTCACAATCTTCAGGGCAAGGTGCATTAAATCCAATATTAGCCCATGTTTCTTTATAATTGCGATTATTTTTTTCAGTAATAGTCATTTTAATAATAGGTTTATGGTATAAGTGTTGCTGTGAATTGAGTAATTTAGTAAGTCTATTATTATACATATAAGTCAACAAGATAAATATAAAATCTGAACAAATATATAATATGAAAACAAATAAATGTGCGTACTGTAAAGGAATAGGACATTATATAAATAACTGTAATCATCCAGCAATAAATATTCTACATAATAAAATTCGTAAAGATGCAGTAATACATATGTATTCTATGATAAAACACAATTTTAATTATTTATTACATAAGTTATCAAGATTAACACCGCAAGAAATACGTGTGTTGTTATATAAAAATGATTATAACTCAAAAATAGCAATATCCCCATCTAAAACAGATTTACAAATATATTATCAGTACTTGGATGAGGTATATTCATTTATAAATAAGGAACATATTAATATACCTTATATAGATAATAACGAATTATGGAATTATGCAAGTGAAATACAATGTAATACTGAATTACAAAACATACTGAATATTTATATAGATATTGTAAAAATATCTCCAAGACCATATTGTTACGATATTAATATGCAGTATGTGGAATCCCATACAGTAATATACGATGAATATTGTGCTATATGTTTTGATTCGCTTCAAAAAAATAATGTATGCACGTTGAACTGTCATCATAATTTTTGTATTAACTGTGTCAAATTATATTTGATAGGATTGTATAAATATCAGGATGATAGGAATGAATATTACCCTGACTGTCCATTATGTAGAACCTATATTTCATGTATCAGTATAGATGATGGAGAGTCATATGTATATTTTGATGAAACCTTTTGTAATAGATTTATACCTGGTTATTTTAATAAAATTATGAATAATGAAACAATAATTACTCACAATTATGAAAAACCATTTTATTATCATATTGCACCATATGAAGAGGTTTATGAATATGATGATGTAGATAGCCCATACAATCATCCAATACTCATACACAGCCATTATCATTTATATGCAAATCTATGTAAGATTATAGGATATATAATTAATAATATCTATGAGAGAAAATTATTACAATCATGGTTATTTTTTATTTATATTGCGAATTTTGTATTAAGACATAAAGAAGACATCATTGAATTATTTTATGATTTTTCTCCAGAGCATTGATGGAAATTTGTAAATTATATTTATATAGACCTGGGTTGTATATTGGGCGGCATGTGTTGGTTAGGCTGTCCAATATCATCCATACGTTTTTGTTGTAACGTGTCCAAAGTAACATCATTGGATACTTTGTCTGGTTTATAATCATCAGGAGGGGTATTAATAAGATTCATATCATTTTGCACAGATATATAATTATATAATGGTCTTGCTTGTCCATTTCCCTTTGCACTTAACTCATCAGGTGTCATATCATAGCTTGTAAATTTTTCAGACATTATATTTGTTCCGCCGTTTGATGTTGCTAAAAAATATCCACTTGGCTCAATATTTGGTTGCATATTGGCAGACATAGTATTTTTGATTTGGGGATGTAAATGTTTAATAATATCATCCCCCATAAGAACTCGGTACTGTTCTTTTATAATTAATAATGATGGAACACTATGTACATTGGGTGGCATAATAACCTTCCCCCCATTTTCAAGAGTAATGTATGTTTGTCCATTAGATGGGTCACGAGAACGTTTATCGATACAAATAAAACTGATTTTATCGGTCAAGTTACTTTTTACTAAAGTTTGTATAATACTTTGTGAATGTTTGCAATAATTACTATAATATAAAATATCCATTAATGAATTTATATTATACTGAAAAAAATGATTTTACAAATAAACGGATTAAACTTAACGACGACGGGTCACTCTCTTCTTTCTTGTCTTCTTTCCTGACTTCTTTCCTCTCTTCTTTCCGGTCTTCTTTCCGGTCTTCTTTCCGGTCTTCTTTCCTCTCTTCTTTCCCCCAGCATCGGTAAGATTTTTAGATGCGTCTTGTCTTACTGCTAGTAAAGGTGCTGGTTTTGCTGCCATTTCGTCTACCTCTTTTGCCTCTGCTGCTTTTGCTTCTGCTGCTTTTTCCTCATTACATGCATTTTTCATTCTAGTCAATTCATCATATGGTTGACCATCCCACCCCGAATCTTCGCTTTTGATGATTTCTTCTTCTTTATTAAGGTCACTACACGCGGACATTTGTATATATATATAATATGTTTATAATAAAACTGATTATCGGTCAATTTACTTTTGACTAAAGTTTGTATAATACTTTGTGATTGTTTTACAATAATTACTATAATATGTTTATAATAAAACTGATTATCGGTCAATTTACTTTTGACTAAAGTTTGTATAATACTTTGTGAATGTTTTACAATAATTACTATAATATAAAATATCCATTAATGAATTTATATTATACTGAAAAAATGATTTTACAAATGAACGGATTTAGTTCATTGATCCACTACACATGGAATGTAATAATCTATTTTGGAAATAGAAAATAGCATAACCTAATGCAATAGAAATAGTTTGGAAGTAGAAATCGGAACCTTTGTTTTTAGAAATACCAACTAACAAAGAAGATATTAACAAAACAGCAAGTAAAACAAATCCTAAAACAGATAAAAGCCAGAAGTAATCGCAAAATTTGCGGTCAAGAGGACCAAAAAGAGTTTCCATGATGTCAGCCATATTGGTGATTATAAGATATGAAAAGAAAATATATAAATCTACTAAATAATTTATGTTATAGAAACAAATACAAATAACATAAAAAAATATAGTATAATTTATATACTACATCATGGATAATACCACAGTATGGAAAGTAATAGACAAATATTTTGATAATAATCCACAATCTTTAGTAAGACACCACACCGAGTCTTATAATGATTTTTTCAAACAAGGTATATTTCAAATATTTAAAGAAAAGAATCCAATAAAAATCCAAACACGTTATGATGAAAAAATAGATGATTATAGGTCACAATGTAGTATGTATTTGGGTGGAAAAGACGGTAGTAAAATATATTTTGGTAAACCTGTTATATATGATGATAACAATGCCCATTTTATGTATCCAAATGAAGCAAGGTTACGAAATATGACATATGGAATGACTATACATTACGATGTAGAAATAGAGTTTGTAGATATTCTGGAAGATGGAGAACAACCGACTATAGTTGGTACAGAAGATATGATTCCGGAGGATGATGAAGAAACTGAAGAAGCGACCGAAAGTAAAACAGAAGGTGGTGCTCCTATACGTCGTAAACGGGCAAAACGAACAATAGTTGATTTAACACCAGCAGAAGCTGCATTATTTAAAGAAGCAACTTCAAAATCCATGATAACATCAAATACACAAAAGCGTAGCCTTACATTAGAGAAAATACTACTTGGTCGTTTTCCAATAATGGTCCAATCCAATCATTGTATATTATCTGGATTACCAAAAGAAGTCCGTCATACAATGGGTGAGTGTTCTAATGATTTTGGTGGATATTTTATTATTGATGGTAAAGAGAAAACCGTAGTTGCTCAAGAAAAGTTCGGTGATAATATGTTATATATCCGTGATGTGCATGATGATACTTATTTATATTCAGCAGAAATAAGGTCTGTGTCAGAAAATGTATCAAAACCGATGCGTACCATGTCTGTAAAAATAATGGCACCTACAAATGCATTTACATTTAAAAATATTGTTGTTGATATACCCAATGTACGCAAACCAGTTCCATTATTTATTGTATTTAGAGCGTTAGGTATAATTAGTGACAAGGAGATTATTACAATGTGTCTTCTGGATTTAGACCAACAAGCAGATTTGGTTGATCTATTTATACCATCAGTACATGATGCGGGTGGAATATTAAATAAAGTAAATGCATTAAAGTATATAGCAACATTAACAAAGGGTAAAACGGTAGCACATGCATTAGAAATATTATCAGATTATTTCTTACCACATGTTGGTGAGATGAATTTTATCCAAAAAGCCTATTATTTGGGTCATATAGTATTACGATTGATGTTTGTATTTACGGGAAGTGAACCACCGACGGATAGAGATAATTTTAAATACAAAAGAATAGAATTAGTTGGCACATTAATGTACGATTTGTTTAGAGAATATTATTCCATCCAGCAAAAACATATAAGTTCTACATTGGAACATAAAATATTTTTCAACCAGTCTCTCTATGCGGATAATTTATATGGATTAATTCAAAAAGAAAAAGCCGTATTTAATGAACGTATAGTGGAGGCAGGGTTTAAAAAGGGATTCAAGGGAAATTGGGGTGCACAATCACATACTAAGAAAATAGGAGTTGTTCAGGATTTAAACAGATTATCACATAATAGCATGTTGAGTCATTTGCGTAAAACAAATTTACCGTTAGATGCAAGTGTAAAAGTAGTAGGTCCACGTGTATTACATAATACACAATGGGGGTTTTTTGACCCGATAGATACTCCAGATGGTGGTAATATTGGGTTACATAAACAATTAGCAATTACTACGTATATAAGTCAAGGATATTCCCGTGAAATAATTATTAATTGGTTACGCGAAAAGGTAGGTATGAAATTATTGGAAGAATGCACACCCAAATTATTATCATCTTTAACAAAGATAATTATTAATGGGTATTGGGGAGGTGCAGTATATGAACCATTGGAAACCGTACAAAAGATAAAATTATTTCGTCGTAATGGATTATTACCGATATATACAAGTGTTTCATTTGATATCAAAATGAAAACGATATATATATACACGGATTCGGGTAGAGTATGCCGTCCTATATTTTATCGTGATGATGATACCAACAAGATGTCGTATGACAATGACAAGATACAAAAATACTTAGATGACGATAAATTTTCATGGAATCAATTAATTACAGGATTTAATGAGAAAAAAGTCCAAGATTTTAATCCAAACGGATATAAATTTTATGAACTTCATGAATTATATGAGAATATAGAGGTTGAATCTAATCCCGCAAAATTAGCAAGATTTCTACAAGATAAGGCGATTATTGATTATATTGATCCAAATGAAACAGAGGGTTCTTTTATTGCAATGAATGCAGCGGACATAGAAAAAGACAACCAAAATAGACATACACATATTGAAATACATGAGTCTCTTATTTTTGGTACAATGTGTAATTTAGTTAATTATCCAGAAAATAATCCAGCAGTTCGTAATTCCTTCTCTTGTGGACAAAGTAAACAGGCAACATCTATGTATCATACAAATCATCAAGTACGTATGGATAAAACCGCTACAGTACTTGTATCTGGTCAAAATCCATTAGTAAAAACAAGATACTTGAAATATATTAATAATGAAGAAAATCCATATGGCGAAAATACAATTGTCGCTGTCATGTGCTATACGGGTTATAATGTAGAGGACGCGATTTTAGTAAATGAAGGGGCATTAAAGCGTGGTATGTTTAGAACAACCTACTACAGCACATATGAAATGCATGAAGAAAAAAGTAATTCGGGAGAAGATACCACTGAAAGTACTTTTTCAAATATAGAAAATCAACATAATGTTGTTGGTACAAAAATTGGATATGATTATAGTAAATTAGATGATTACGGGATAATTAGCGAAAATACGGAAGTTGATGAGAAAACCGTTTTAATTGGAATGGTCTCATCAAGTTCCGCTAATCCAAATAAAAATATGGATGCATCAAAAACACCCAAAAAAGGGCAACTTGGGATTGTTGATAAAACATTTATAACAGACGGTGAAACTGGAACACGAATTGCCAAAGTTCGTATTCGCGAAGAACGTATACCAAATCTCGGTGATAAAATGGCATCCAGAGCTGGACAAAAGGGCACGGTTGGTTTAGTTATACCTGAGTGTGATATGCCATTTACTGCAGATGGTATTCGCCCTGATTTAATTATTAATCCTCATGCAATTCCGTCTCGTATGACAATCGGTCAATTTGTGGAAACTATTACAGGTAAAGCGGCTGCAATGTACGGTGCTACTGGTGATTGTACAGCATTTGTAAATAATGGTTCAAAAATTGGTATATTTGGAGACTTATTGTCAAAATCAGGTTATCATTCAAGTGGAAATGAAGTATTGTATAACGGAATGACTGGGGAACAGTTAGAAACTGAAATATTTATAGGACCAAACTATTACATGAGATTAAAACACATGGTTAAAGATAAAATTAATTATCGTGCATTGGGTCCAAGAACCGCACTTACAAGACAACCAGTTAGTGGACGTGCAAATGACGGTGGATTACGTATTGGTGAAATGGAACGTGATGGTGTTATATCACACGGTGCTACTGCATTCCTAAGAGAATCAATGATGGAACGTGGTGATAAATATAAATTGGCTATATGTAATACTACTGGACAAATCGCTATTTATAATTCCGCCAAAAACTTATTTATGAGTCCATTGGCAGATGGACCTATTAAATTTACAGATACAGTTGATAGTAATAATATGAGTATTGAAACAGTTAGTAAATTTGGACGAAAATTCAGTCTAATTGAAGTTCCTTATTCGTTTAAGTTGTTAATGCAAGAACTACAAACTATTAATGTACAAATGAGATTAATTACTGATGATAATATTGACCAATTTGACAGTATGAATTACTCAAATAATATCAAATTATTAACCAACGATATTTTAACATCTCCTGATTCTATTATCACAGCAATTAAACAAAATATTAGAGATAAAACAAAAACGAATATGCAATCAACTCCTGAAAGTATACAATCAACTCCTGAAAGTATACAATCAACTCCCGAAACCAACAATACAGAGGTTTCGCCAGAGTATGCCCCTGATAGTCTCGGTTATCAACTAACACAGGAGGAAACAGATAAAATTGCAAAAGAACAACAAGAATATTATGCGGCTAATCCAGATTCTCCTATTTATAATCCATTTTCTGATGATGAAACCTCCACCGTATACAATCCTAATACCACATCTCCACAATATCCTCCCAATACTACATCTCCACAATATCCTCCCAATACTACATCTCCACAATATCCTCCCAATAGTAGACCACCATCTCCCGATTACCCACCTGACGAACATATGATGAGTGGTGGTAACAAATATAATGTAGGAGATTCTGTATTATTTAGAGGATGTAATAATCCCAAACAATTGTGGAATATTAAAAATATTGGCGATAAATTTATTACGATTCATGCTGAGGATGGCTATGAAATGGACCCAAATGATAGAATTAAAGTTGTTACTATGTTTGATATATATAAACCAGGTAATTTTTCTTATAATAATAATCCATCATCACAATTATATAATACTCCAGTTCAACAACAGCCGATTGTTCAGGTACCAGAAACACCAACAACACCAGCAATTAATATTAAAATTGTAAATGGTAATGATAATATGCCAGAACAATCTGGTAATGATATGATACAACAAAATGATAATATTGTGGAAAATACTAACAATCCTTTGATAAAAATGAATACTCAAACAGAACCAGATGCACCAGTACCAGTACCTGTAAATGCAGTTGATTTTAATGGTGGAATGGTTATTAAGAAAGTGCCTTAATTATTTATAAAATACATTATATCATAACGAATATAACATAATGTATTTCAAAAAATTGATTTATGTAGAAGAGATAAAATAATAATAATATTAATAATATTAATTAAAAGAACTATTATGACAGTCGGTTTAATAATCTTCATATGTTGTGCTGTAGTTTTCGCGGTATGTATGGCAAGATCAATATTTACTCCAAATAATAGAGTAACACCAGTAAGAAAACGATAATTATCAATATAATTAGCTTGTATGTAAAAAATATAAAAAATTGATTTTTTTTTAATAAATATAAAGTATCAAATATTAGTATATACAATGAGTACTTCCAGTAATAAAGTTCTATCTGTTTATAATTCCAGAAATACATTAGTGAATATAGTAAGAAGTAAAGGATATAATGCAGATGAATATGATTCATTTAGTATTAATGAGATAGATGCTATGTACAAAAACAATCAATTAGATATGTTACTTTCACATAATGAAACCGACCGAAAAATTTACATAAAATATTATTTAAAAGCCAAACAGATAAAAAAACAGGATTTAGACGAGATTATTGAAGATTTGTATTTTATTGATAATGTATTACAAAAAGAAGATGTACTCGTGATTGTTACTGAGTTTGAACCAAATGATACTATTATTGCAAAGATAAAGTATTTATTTGAACATGATGATATATTTATTGTGATACATAATATTAAACGTCTTCAATATAATATTCTACAACATTCTTTAGTACCAAAATCAAGAATATTAACAACACCAGAAGTTGATGAATTAAAAAAAAAATATAATCTTCAAACTGTGAAACAACTACCAGAAGTTTCCAGATTTGACCCACACTCATTAGCCATGTGTTTACGTCCAGGAGAGGTTTGTCAATATGAACGAAAAAGTCCAACGGCCATGAAGACAGATTATTATAGAGTATGTGTATAACTATTTTAGGCAGCTAATATATAATATGTCAAAACTTAACTATAGTAATTATGTTAATTATAATAATTATATATTTAATGATAATAACGATACTGGAGATATAATAGAAGGAATACCGAATTTTTGTGCTTTAAATCGTTCTTATAATAATAAACGTTCAGACCTTTGGGATAATTTAGATTCAGCATTAGATAACCAAGGTCAAATAGGAGATGACTTATCAAATGCAAACGAAACAAATAATGGAATTACAGATGCAAATCCAACTGGTGATAATACAGGTGCTATATATAATGAAGCTGGTGATAAAACAATGGAGTTTGGAAAAATTCATATTTTTTCATCCGATTTAAAACAATATTTTGGTATTAAACCCGTTGATTCAGATGGTATATTCCGTACATTACCCCCTGAATTAACTGATAATCCCGATAAATATATTTTTGCATATCAAGACGACGCTGGTAAATACTGGAAAACAATATTTAATAAAGTTGGTGAAAATACAAAAGAAGGAGCTACATCTGGTCAATCTGCTACAGATGAAGTCGCTATAGAAGGAAAGGTACTGAATGTGGATTTATCAGATGATATTAACTCTGCTCAATCAGGTAGTGATGGAAGTGGTCGCGATGGTAGTAATGATAAACTATTAAATACTGAATTCAAGAATTCTGGTGCAGAATTACGATATAATGCCATGAAATTAATATATGAAGAGTCTGTTACAAATACAGTTTTATTGAGTGTTGGTGTATTAGCTTCCTTATATTTTATTGTAAAAACCTAATAATATAATATGATTATTTGTTATACATATTATATGAATATTGATGATAAACATGACATGAATATGCAAAAATATGATAATATAAATTTTTTTTATCAAAGAACCATATTAAATAGTTTGAATTTAACGGTAGGTATTTTAATTACTGCTGTTATGATATTTAGAATAAAAAAATGATATCACTATAATATATAAAATGCCTACATTAACTGAAGAAGAAAAGACAGAATTATACTCAGCCGATGTTCAAAGAAGTGTTTATACACAACAACAAACCAGTAATATTAGTAATGTAAATGTAATATTAATCTTATTGTATTATGTATTTTTGAGCTATTATACGTATTATACATATGGGTCATTTAGATACAGTACACAATATTATAAAAAGTTGATAATGATACTGTTATTGTTCGCTTATCCATTTATCATTTATCCAATCCAATATAATGTATATAATTTTGGAAAGTATCTTATAAGTTTAGTATACAATAATATTTATGAGACAAATGATTGGTAAAAAAAATAGATGCATATTATAATATAAGGTATAATATGCAAAATTGTAATACATGTTCGTCTAATCCTAAGAATAAAATATATAATTATCATACATTTGACTCAATTCATAATATAAAACAGCATGATGATATGATTATTGAAGGATTAAATACAAATACTGTCAAAGTAAATGCGGTTTCATCTAATTTGCAAACATTTAATGGAGTATATGCTGATTATTTGAAATGTAGTGCACCAAATAATATTGCATGTGCAAAATTACAAACGGAATATGATGCACAAACAACCAAAGTAAATAATTTGGAAAACGATTATAATAATCAACAAAAAATACATACGGATTGTAGTAATTTAAAAACCCGATGTGAAATTTTTAATGATAATATAAATGAAACTCAAGAAATTATAGATGGTATAAACAAAAAAGGACGTGCTCAGCACAATTTAATGAAATCATTTCAAAATGCTTCAACATTTGAAGCAGGTCGGGATTTTTTAAATAAAAATAATATTGATCTGTGTGATAAAAACATAGATTATTCTAACAAAATAGATAATTTAATTGATTTAAAAAAAACATATAATACCAATAAAGAAAACGCAAACAAAAACTTAACTTTAAAACAAAAAGATATTTACAATAATAGTATTGCTATAAGCGATAGTACAAAGGATATTGCTGCATATGAAGCAAATAAAGATAAATATAATAGAAGTAGCACAAGTAATTATAATGAAGCAACCAAAACAAAAGTTCAGTGTGGGCGTTCATGTACTACGCACCGTACGTGGTGGGGATGGAGATACCGTAGATGTAGGACACGTTGTAATACTGTTCCAAAGCATAATGCTCATTGGAAAAATCATTATAACAATCAAGGGAAAATTTGGAAAGACCGTGCCAATGTAGAACAAACAGAAATAAATAACGAAAACAAAAACAAAAAGAAATTAGAAAATGACGGAAAAAAATACAACAATGAAAAGATACAATTAGAAAATAGTATTAAAACTATAAATACAAATATTGAAACCAATAAAACAAATATGAATAATCTTAAAAATGACTGTTCAAGAGAACAGATGAATGCATTGAGAAAGCTTAGAGGTGAACTTGAAGCGAATTTAAGGTCTAAACGAGACACAGAAGTAGAATATAAAGATATATGTAACAGTAAACAAATAAGCTGTGATAAAGAATATGCACTTTTTCAACCAATTGAAGAATCATATAATAAGGGAAAATTAGTCAAGGCTGATTTAAAAAATCGGCATGAGATATGCGTAGACCCTTTAAGAAATGATTGTAAAGACCTTTATAATAATTATCAGAATGCTCAAACAAATACAAAAATATCAGCTTCTATTATAGAAAAATTACAAAATTATAGTGATTCAGATTACGCACCTGCAACACATACAAAAATAAAAGCAAACTATACAACAGTTCAAGGTGATTTTAACAAATTAAAAACAAAGGAACAAGAGATGAATGTCAAATTAAATAAAAAGAATTCATTATACGAGTCACCAATAGATAAGCATGACAAGGTACTTTATACAAATTTATTATTAACAGCTTTTGCTACATCATTAGTATATGTAGTTTTTGTAGAAATGTGAGAACAATATTATATGCGAATATCATATAATATTATTTAGTAATGTCTTATAGTTCCTATAATAATGAAACTCCTCTTGATTTAAACAATGTACGTAATGTGGAAGGATTAACTGATGTTGCTGGTATGAATAAAAAAATAGACGAAATAAAGTCAAGGATAGCAGATTTTGAAAATAAAAAACAGTTAATTGTTAAAAATGCAGGTATTGAAGAAGGTATGACACTTGGAGAAAGTATTAACACAAATGAAGAATTACAACGTAATCCTAAGTATAATAGATATATTCTATCAAACGATAAAAAACGAAAAAATATGGTAGATGTACGAATTGATGATAGTAATTTATTAAATAATTCATATAATCAAAATTATGTTCTAGGAACGATTGCAGCGGCATCTTTAGTTGTATTACTATTTCAAATCTAAAAATATAATAATAATATATAATGCCAGTAGATAATCAAAATATAACTATATTAACAACTATTCAACAATTTTTAAGGTCATTAACACCCCAACAACAAACTGATCTGAATATAGGTCAAGATGACATTAATCAAGGGGTTGTTGCAATATCAGCAGCTGTTGCAACTGCAAATGATGAAGTAGAACAAACATTACTAAGACAAAACGAAATGAAAGAAATCGTTGATGCAGAAAATGAACGAATTCAAAAAAACATAAAAACTACAGAAACAAATTTACTAACAAAAAATAGGAAAATGAAATTTATAGACAATAAACGTCAACGCGCAGAGCAATACAATAAGATATTATATGTTTTTATAATAATTTTATCATTAATAATTATTGCTATTATTGGTTTTCAATATTTACCATTTTTACCCGATTTTATATTACAAATATTTATTGTTATAGTTGGGTCAATCGGGTTAGTTAAGATATTTAATATATATAGAGAATTACAAACTCGTTCTCATTTAGATTATAATGAGCTCAAATTGACTGCACCAAATGTAATGTCTTCTGAAGAAGTTGACAAAAAACAAAAAGCCGCTGCAAAATCTGGTGATTTACTTGGAAGTATAGATATAGGAGGTTGTAGAGGAGCAGAATGTTGCGATACAGAGAGTGATGTCATTTGGAGCGAGTCTTCGCGTAAATGTATTCCAAAACCTACTACAGCAGAAACCGAAGAGTTTACTGTTGAACGAATGAAATATAATAGAGGTATTGCACAACCAAATTCCCCGAATGAAACACTTTTATATAGTAAAGTATAAGTATAGTATATAAGTCATGGATATAAACGAAAGAGAACTAATCTTTAATCAAAAATATCTTCATCAAAAAAAAACCGTAGAATATTTATCTTGGGTAAATACAAGTTTAGTATATATTTATTACTTATGTGCTTTAGTAATAACATATTATTTAATTACTAAATACGATTTTACCCTTTATAGCAATATATTATTTATATTATTATTAGGAATATATCCATTCGTTGCTTATTATTTACAAGAAAAAATATATAATAGTTTTGATTCTATAAGCAGTTTGTTTTCTATATCAGGATTATTTTTATATAATATATTGGTTGATTGGCTTAGTAAACTGTTTAGTCTCCCTATTTATTATTTCTATATGTTAATCATAATTTACGCAATCTCTGTTAAGGATGGTTTTACTATGTATACTCAGTTACCATTCTTTCTATTTTTAATACTATATCCATATATTGGTGAATATATTCACACTAACATTTTTTAATTATCCCATACATTTTTTTCTATAAAATGATGAGGGTCTCTATTTCTACGAATATGTTGTGTTTCTAATGTTACATTATATATTGGTTTACCAGTACGATAAAAAATATCGATTTGTT
>Ga0228634_1001375_pt1 | contig 14189 bp, 9 predicted proteins | sample 42DmetaG_FD_190063 | JGI IMG/M metagenome (GOLD analysis project Ga0228634, IMG submission 190063) | Seawater microbial communities from Monterey Bay, California, United States - 42D | ecosystem: Environmental > Aquatic > Marine > Coastal | place: USA: California | collected 2016-09-27 | reverse complement strand
ATCCTTGAAGTCAATGATAACATTTGATTTTTCAGCAGAAAGAATTATTTCTAATTTACCAACACCCTGCATCGCGTCAACAGCATTCTTGCATAAATTTTCAACTACCCAATCTATAAGTGAAGCATTATGATAAACATCTATTTTACCGGCTGATTTTGAGTCAAAAATGAGTTCTACCTTATTGGAGAGACGAACTTTTAAATAGGCCAAGTTATTTTCAATCGTAGCAAAAATATCTTTTTCTTCAAGCTTTGCCTCTGAACCTATTTTTGAAAATCTGTCCGTAATTTTTTCCAGGCGAACAAGATCTTTTTTCATCTCTCGTGTAATCATAGGATCAACTTTGAGGTTTTCTAAATGCGCTTGCCAACCCATTAAAGAAGACAACGGTGTTCCAAGCTGATGAGCCGTTTCTTTTGCCATACCCGCCCAAACTCTTTTTTGTTCTGCCTTGCGATAAGTTGAGAAAATGAAATACCCGATGAATATCAATAACCCTAAGATTAGAACCTGAAAAGTAGGTAGCCACTTCAAATAATACAGCTCCTGACTTTCAGAAAAATAAAGCTGTTTTTGTCCGGTACCAAAATCAAATGTCAGTGGAGGGTTAATTTGTGCCCATTGCGCTCGAATTTCTCTACTCTTTTCTGAGCTGATATTTGTTGCCTCTAAAGAATCACTTTCCACATCCCAAAGCATTACAGGTATCAATCCCGTATTGTCTTTGATCTCTTCATTAAAAGAAGCAATGAGTCTTTCACTCTCATCTTGTAGGCGTTCAAGCTCAAAAGAATTTCCAAATATAAACTGAAGATACTCACCATCTAGATACTCTATTAACTGAAATTGTCCCGCAACTTTCCAAGATTTTGCTTTTTCTATACAAATGGAATCTTTTTCATCATTGCCTTTTGCATCCCCAAACATAGCTTCCATATTTCGGTGTTGCATAATATCATTCCCTTCTGTCAAAAGCACTACCGGAATATCTGTATTGGCCTGAATAATGGACAAAGAAAACTCTACATCTTGATTTTTGGACAAGTCCGACTTCTGAAGCAATACTTTTTGAGCTGCAACTACTAAATTGATTTTTTGACGTTCTTTCTTTTTAAGCTCCGTAAAAATATCATTGCTGAGCTCAACCAATGCTCCTTTTTTCTTTATCGCTTCAACCCATTGAGTGGCTTTTGATTGTTCTCTATCACCAAGCTTTGAAAGGAAATTATTTGAGAGAATTAAAGAGGCGGCGATGACAAAAAGAATCATTAACGCTAAAAAAATTTTCCAGCGTTGTTTATTAATATGTAGTCCGTTTGCTGCGTTTGACATGCGTTGCTAAAATTAAGGCTTATCTTTGAATCTATGAAAATGATTTTGAAGAATCCTACATGGATGTTTTGTCTTTGCTTTCTTGTTTTTGCAATGATTCTAACCTTACTTCCTTTGAATTTATTTCCGGGAGAATATGTTGTAAAAGAAACTGGTGCGGTAATCGAAGGCCCTATAAGTCTTTATTCATTCACACCATGGGGATATGATCCAGACATGGCTTACTTTTCTGATTTTTATCTAACTGCAAAGGGCTATGCATTTGCAGCTTGTATGCTGATAGGCTTTCCATTTTTAATAGCATACCGAATTTCACTTAGAAAGTAATTCGTCTATAATGATTTTGTGCGCCCGCCATCCACAGGAAGATTAATTCCATTAATATAATCAGCTTCATTAGAAGCTAAAAATGCAATAGCTTTTGCCACTTCCTCTGGTTCTGCGATACGTTTCATTGGGACCTGCATAGCCATAGATTCATAGATATCATCCACCGATTTATCTAATTTTTTTGCTTTTGAAGAAGCAATATCAGACAAGCGCGAGGTATTCGTGGCTCCTGGTAAAACATTATTTACAGTTATGTTATATTCACCAAGTTCGTTGGCAAGTGTTTTACTCCAATTTGCTACTGCACCCCGGATGGTATTAGATACTCCCAGTCCATTCAAAGGTTGTTTAACCGACGTTGAGATAACATTTATAATTCTTCCAAATTCGGCATTTATCATAGAGGGAATTAGTGCCTGAACTAAAATATGATTGCATATTAAATGTTGTTGAAATGTATTGATAAATGCTTCTGGAGAAGCATCCTTTATTAACCCTCCTGCAGGCCCACCAGTATTGTTAACCAAAATATGAATTGTTCTGTTATCCTTATCTAAGAACTCGCGCACTGATGAATTGACATTTTTTGGTTCTGAAAAATCAGCAACAATAATACAGTGTCTTTGAGATGGCAGCGAATCGGCTAATTCATCAAATACACCTTCAAGCTTCTCTTTATTTCTCGCCAATAAAACTACCGAGGCTCCTCGCTCCGCAAAGAGCTTTGCAGTTTCTTTGCCTATTCCTTGAGAGCTGCCTGAGACAAGAGCAACTTTGTTTTCTAAATCTTTCATAAATATTAAATTCCTATGCGTGAATAATAATTCATACTAAAATTCTGTAACGTAAATTTATTTGTATCACAAGAATTTCATACATTCGCTAAATTACAAATCTAAATATTTAAATAAATGAAAAAATTACTACTATTTAGTGTCTCATTGTTTTTGAGTCTTTCGACTTTGAATGCACAATGTGATGCGCCCACGTCTGCAAGTCCTCTTGCCTTTTGTGGAGGAGTGGCCACTGTACCATTAGAAGCTGCCGCAACACCGGCACTTTTAACCTACACATTGGACATGACTGATGCTTTCGGAGATGGATGGAATGGAGCAAGTGTTTCTCTTTTTGCGAATGGGATTCTAGTCTTAAACGAAGCATCAATCACTGGTGGTGCAGGTTCTTCTTCTTTTACTTTTCCAGAGGGTTCTGTTATAACTGCGACTTGGGTCTCAGGATCTTGGAATAGTGAAATTGGCTGGGCACTTCTTGACGAAAACGGTACTTCGGTTTCCAACGGTGGTTTTGGTGCAAGTATAGATTATACCACACCTTCTGACACATATACCTTAAACTGGTATGATGCAGCAGGAGGAACTTTACTGGGGAACGGATCACCTTTTGAAGCAGTAGGAACATCTGTTATGCCAACGGCATCTACAGGTACATATAACTTTTTTGTTACGTCTACAGGTCTAAATTGTACGGAAAGTGCAGCGGTAGAAGTAGTGGTAGAGGTTACGGATGTGAACGTCGGTATTGACGCACAAGATGTTTCTTGTATTGGCAATGCAGATGGTACATTTGCTATCACAACGGTAGAATGTGGTACACCACCATTTAGCTTTTCAGTTGATGGTGGCGCGTTTGGCCCTGCCCCAACTGATTTAGCAGCAGGAACATATTCTGTTGTAGTTGAAGATGGAGCACTTTTACAGAGCGCTGCAGTTGATGTTGTAATCTCAACTCCGGCTACAGTTGTTCCTGGACCTCCTAACGCTGATACATTATTGGCTTTTTGTAGTGGTTCTGCGAGTATTCCTTTAGAAGCTGAAGCAACAGGTCTTCCTATTGCATTTACATTTACAGGTTTTGATTCATTTGGAGACGGATGGAATGGAGCGTCTGTATCAATTTTCGCAGATGGTGAACTCATTGTTGACGCCTTTGCTGTAGGTACCGATGAAGGTACGGTTAACTTTATAGCAAGTGAAGGTGCAACGATTACAGCGACTTGGGCATCAGGATCTTGGAATGGAGAAATTTCTTGGGAGCTTTCAGACGCAAGTGGTACAATTGCCAATGGTGGTTGGGATGCGTCTATTGACTATACAATACCTGCAGGTGTTTACCCATTAAATTGGTATGATGCAGCATCTGGTGGTAACTTAGAAGGAAACGGATCTCCTTTTGAGGCTGTAGGAACAGGTGTAATGCCAGCAGCTGAGGTCGGAGTTTATGACTTCTTTGTCACACAGTCGAATGAAGGTTGCGAAAGCTCTGCTGTTCAAGTAACTGTGGAAATTACTGATGTAAATGTAACGCTATCTACAACGGACGAAACATGTACTGATTATACAAACGGAGGATTTGCGATTTTAGATACCTTATGTGGTACAGAGCCTTTTGAATTCTCTGTAGATGGTGGAGTCTTCGGACCTGCACCAAGTTTAACTGCTGGTACATACTCAATTGTGGTTAAGGATGCTGATTCATTATTTAGTGCACCTATCACTATTGAAATCAATACATTAGAAACTTCTATCCCACCAAGTCCTGCGGCTGATTCAGCGGTTTATGCTTGTTCTGGAGATGCAAGTATCGAATTAACAGCTATTGGAGATATTGCTACAACAGACTCATTGTTAACTACGATGGCAGGTGGCAACGGTTCAGAAGGTACCATGTTTGTTATTGAAGCGATTCAAGAAACAACCATTCAGGACTTTGCTTTAAATATGAACGTAGGTTCTACAGGAGATGTTTCCATTTTCTACAGGGCTGATGACTACCAAGATTTTATTGGCGCTGGTTCAAACACAAGTGATGCCGGATGGACGCTAGTTGGAACTGCTGAAGGTCTTGCTTCTGATGGGCCGGATTACACAAACATCCCCGTTCCTGTTAATATTACTATTCCAGCTGGTGAGAGATATTCTTTCCATATTGGATCTACGGGTGGTGTTGCCTACACTAACGGTACCGTTCTTGGAGATGTTTATGCTTCAAATGCCGGGTTTAACTTTATTCAAGGTCATGGTGGTACGATTTTCAACTGTACATTCGCCCCTAGAGTATTTAACGGCCTTATTCGTTTCGAATCAACTGAAGCTATCGATGTTGCTTGGTTTGATGCCGCTACAGGTGGTACAGTTATTGGCAATGGTTCTCCGTTCGAGTCTGTTGGTACTGGTATTTTACCTAACTCAGATACCACTGGTACTTTTGACTTTTATGTGGCAAGTGATAACAACGGATGTTACAGTGAAGAAACTGTTACAGTGAGTGTAAACATCGCTCCGGTTAACGTTTATCTGTCTTCTGTAGATGCTTCATGTAATACAGGAGCAGATGGATCATTCGTAATCGACTCTGTTTCTTGTGGTGAAGCACCATTTACATTTTCTGTAGACGGAGGTGCTGCAGGTGCAGCTCCAACGGATTTAACAGCGGGTGTTTATGAAATCGTTGTTTTTGATGGTCTTGGAGATTCTTCAAGTGTTTACTTCTTAACTGTAGGTAGTGCTGCTGGACCTTCGGATCTTGTAATCAACGAGCTTACAGATACAAGTGTTGAAGTATCATGGGTATCTAATGGTTCTGAAACAGGATGGACCGTTGAGTACGGTGCCGCAGGGTTTACGCCAGGTACAGGAGAGGAAATTGGTACTGTAGCCGTAACTGATACCGTTGCATTTATCAATAACCTTGAAGGTAATACAGACTATGACTATTATGTAGTTGCAGATTGTGGAACAGGTGTTAATGGTGATTGGGCACAAATTTCTTTCACTACGGATTGTGGTTTTTACACTGTTCCATTTGAAGAAACTTTTGAAGATGATTCTGATACTCGTATTTGTTGGTATAATATCAATGAAGTTGGTGAGGAAGATTGGACCTATGCTACAGGTGCCGGCGGTGGATTAGGTGGCGCAGCTACTAATGCATTTGAGGGTGACCTAAACGCAAGATTTATTAGTTCACCAGGTGGTGAAGTAACTAAATTAGCTTCTCCTAGAATAGACCTTTCTGGCCAAGACAGTGTTGCACTTGTATTTGCTTATGCTCAAGAGCTTTGGGCTGGTGATCAAAACACAACAAAAGTATTTGTTAGAGATACGGATACAGCGGATTGGGTTGAGATTGCATCATATACTGATGACACTCCAGAATGGACTCTTGATACACTATTCATTGTTGATACAACAGATCAATTAGAAATTGCATTTGAAGGAACCAATGGTTGGGGTCGCGCAAATGTTGTTGACCAAATCCAAATCCTTCCTTGCTCTGTTGAGCCAGGTATCGATGGTGGTGGTAATGTTTGTAGAGCTGCTGACACAGTAGATCTTAACCAATACATTACTCAAGGTGAAACATACGGTTACTGGAGCTTCCCAGCTAATGAAACATTTGTAAATGGTTCAATTGCGGATGTTCAGTTCTTACCAGAAGGAACTCATGAATTCTTGTATGTTGTCAAAACACCATGTACAGCGGATACAACAATTGCATCCCTTGTAATATATGGTCCTTCTTCAGCAGGTGATGATGGTGCAGATTCAGTTTGTTTAAATGAGCCTTACAACTTATTATCCTCTTTATCAGGTAATATTGATTTAGGTGGCGATTGGATTGACCCACAAGGAAACAACCTAGGTTCTCCAGATATCACTGCGAGTAATATCCCAGGAAGTTATAACTACCAATACATTACTTCTAACGGAGTTTGTGAAGCAGATACATCTACGGTTCTATTGTTTGTAGACGGAGGATGTGACTACTTAGGTCTTATGGAGGCAGATTTAAGCTTCTTTGAGCTTTACCCGAATCCAACAACAGGTAGCTTCAATATACAAGCTAACGAAGCTGAAGGATTCTTCAGTGTTGAGGTGACTGACTTAAATGGTAGAGTTGTTAAAACGTTCAAAAATTACATTACAGGAAATGAAATCAAATCAGTTGATTTGAAAAACTCAGAAACTGGAACGTACTTTGTTAAAATCTACAACAACAATGTGTTTAAAACATTCAGAGTTGTTAAGAACTAATAACAATTAATATTCAAATTAAAGGGAGGCCTAAGGTCTCCCTTTTTTTATTTTCCTATTTTCGCTTATGTTTAAGCTACCCGAAGTTCCTCAGAGCATTTTTTCTAAAATGTCATTCTTATCAACTGAAAATAATGCCATAAATTTATCTCAAGGATTTCCTGACTTCGATGTAGATTCGAAGCTGGTTGATATTATTAAAGCGACCTCTTCAAAAAAAGTTCATCAATACTGCCCAATGAGTGGATTGCCGGAATTACTGAAAGAAACTTCAACTCTAGTTAAAAACGCCTACGGAAGAAACCTCAATCCAGAAAAAGAAATTCTTATAACTGCAGGTGCGACTCAAGGTATTTTTACAACAATACAAGCATTAGTGGCCCCAGGAGATGAAGTTCTCATTCTAGACCCAAGTTACGACTGCTATTGCATGCCAATAACACTGTCTCAAGGGATTCCAATTCGTATTCCATTAAATCATGAATTCCTACCAGACTGGGAACTGATTTCTCAATCCATTACCAATAAGACTAAACTCATTATTACTAACAATCCTCACAATCCATCAGGTAGAATTTGGACAAAAGATGACATGCAAACATTGGCTAAAATTTTAAAACGTTGGCCGCAGCTATATCATTTATCTGATGAAGTTTATGAGCATATTACATTTGAAAAAGTACACTTATCCGCCAACCTATTTTCAGCGCTCCATGAAAAGACGGTCGTGGTTTCTTCTTTTGGGAAAAGCTTTCACATTACGGGATGGAAAGTGGGTTACGTTGTTGCGCCGGAAATTATAATGAACGAAATTAAAAAAGTTCATCAATACCTTGTGTTTACAGTAAACAGTGTAAGTCAACACGCTCTAGCAGCGTATTTAAAAAATGAAAATGTTAAAGCCCTAGGTTCTTTTTATCAAAAAAAAAGAGACTTATTTCGGGATGGTTTGTCAAAAAGTCGTTTTGATTTGCTGCCATGTGAGGGGACATATTTCCAGCTTGCTTCTTTCAAAAAGATATCAACCCTTAACGATGTTGATTTCTGTCAAGAGCTTGTCACCAAACACAAGGTGGCTGCGATTCCTGTTTCTGTATTTTGCGATCACGAAGACAAAAATCATGTAGTTCGGTTTTGCTTTGCCAAAGAAGATAAGACCCTCATTAACGCGACAAAAGTATTATGCAAGATCTAAAAGTAGCACTTCTACAATTCGATCAAATTTGGGAGAATAAGGAGGCAAATTATGATGAGATAAAAACATTGTTAGCTCAAAAAAAGGACTTTAACCTTCTATTGTTACCTGAGATGTTTGATACTGGCTTCAGCATGAATCACGAACACCTGGCCGAAGACATGGAAAAATCTGAAGGAATTAATTTTCTCAAAGCGCTTAGTGCTCAATATCAAACCGCTATTTATACAACAATCATTATTAAAAGCAATCATAATGTATACAATCGAGGTGTTCTTGTTCAAAAAAACAAAGTTGATCTCTATGATAAGAGAAAATGCTTTGGTCTCGGCGGAGAAACTGAATTTTATACCTCAGGTAATAAAGAAATGATAGTGACACTTTTGGGATGGAAATTAAATCTTCAAATCTGCTATGATTTAAGATTTCCTGAATTAAGTCGTAATAGACTCGGTAAAGATGGTTCCCCAGTGTACGATGTTCTATTATATGTTGCGAATTGGCCAAAAAAAAGAATTAATCACTGGATAAAACTACTGCAAGCAAGAGCTATTGAAAATCAATGTTATGTAGTTGCTTGTAATAGAATTGGGAATGACGGTAATGGCTTAGAATATAATGGGAAAAGCCTTATTATTGATGCCAATGGTGAAATAATAGGCAATGAAAGTAGTGATAGGGTTGGTGAATTGGTGCGTACTTCCCTCTCCTATAAAAAACTGGAAGTCTTAAGAAAAAAACTTCCATTTCTACAAGACCAATAAATTTCTTTAGAGTTTTGTATATTTAGGCGTCTTAAAATATATACATGAAAAAATTACTACTAACGACTGCCCTTATTATCGGGGCAAGCTCCATTTGGGCACAAAAAGCACCAAGAATTATTTTAGCTGACGAAATGTCTAGCGTTGAAAAACCCACAGAAATCATGCCCTCTTTGAAAGATGAAGGTATCACTATCTGGTCTGATGACTTCTCCGATGAATCTACTTGGGTCATTGATAATAGTGGGCAACAAGGTCTTCAGTTCGGATGGAATATTAATGCAGTATCTGACGGATGGTACGCAGCAAATGGAATTAGCTCAACTTCAGGTGGGAATTACGCAGAATTGGTAAATGGAGACCCTTTTGAAGGAACTCAAGCACTTGACGTAGTTTATACCTTAACTACGGCGAACCCTATTGATGTTATTGGGCTTGCGGGAACCAACCAAGTAACCTTAGAGTTTGAACAATTCGGGGCAAGATTTAATGACCTTCAACAAATATTATATAGCACAGATGGCATAACATTTAATCCTATTGGTGACAATTTAGACCAACCTGTTTTATCGGCATCAGGAGGTGCTGCCTATGACAATCCTGATCTTAAACAAATTAACCTAGGTACGGTTTTATCAGCGACAAATGATCCAATTTGGTTACAATTCAGCTGGACTACCAATTACCCCGGCTCTGCAGAAAACCCTAACGTTTGGGTCACTTATGGCTGGTATATTGATGACGTACGAATCGTTACGAACCCTGGAAATGACCTTCAGGTTACGGACACCTATTGGGGTTCAGCGGGTCTGAACTACTTTCAAATTCCGATTACTCAAGTAGCTCCAATTGACTTTGAAGCGGCCCTCTTTAATGGAGGGAATAATATCCAAACGAATGTTACTTTAAATGCAGATATCAATGCCGGTTCATTTACTGGCATAAGCGATGCTGTTTCCATAGACCCTTTAAGTTATGATACTGTAGGTTTAAATACACAGTTTACACCTGATGCATTGGGAGACTATACAATTGTACAGACGATTACTGCTGATTCGTCAGATGATGTTCCTACGAATAATGAAATTTCCAATATCAGCTTCGAAGTTGGGGATTATATTTACGCAAGAGATAACAATGCTGTAGGTGGAAGCACATCTAATGGTGACGACGGATTCGAATCAGGTAATCTATTTGACATATGGGCTGATCAAACAGTTAAAGCGATAGATGTCAGAATCCCAGGAGGGAATAATGGAGCTCAACTCGGGGTTGAATTTTATGTGAAATTGTATTCGTTAGATTCAGAGGGAGAGTTTATTTATGAAAATGAGTCTGACCCTCTAGTCTTAACACAACAAATGCTGAATACAAGTCTTACCGTTCCATTATTGAGCCCGGTTGATTTATATGCTAACACAACTTACCTAGCAGTCGTTGGTTGCTTTGAAAGTGGCTTTAGAGTATCTACTGCGGGAGACTCTGACCCTCAAACATCTTTCTTTCAAGACCTTGCTGATGGGACTTGGTACTATCAAACAGGCACTCCATTCGTTAGGTTGAACTTTGATCCAACTATTGGTATCGAAGAGAATAATACTTCATTCCAAGTTGGTAATATTTTTCCAAATCCGGCAAATGACAATGCAAACCTTAGAGTGGTTATGAAGAATGCACAAAAGATAAACCTTGAGATTTCTGACCTTTCTGGAAGAATTATTTCCTCTGAAAATATCGATTTGAATCAAGGTGAAAATATTGTGCCTTTAAATGCAAAAAACCTAAAATGTGGTATTTATAATATTACTATCGCTAGTAATAATAATGCTGTTAGTAGAAAATTGACGATCAAATAATCGTTGTATTCTCAAATTATGAAGCCGGCAATGCCGGCTTTTTTTATGATGGAATTTGAAATAGGGTATTGGGGTTTATTTATTACCAGCTTTTTAGCGGCAACATTTATACCCATCACATCGGAGCTGTTTTTAATCAGTATGCTAATTATGGGTTATCATCCCCTAAGTTGCTTGTTTTTTGCCACAGTTGGTAATTCTTTAGGAGGTTGGTTCAACTACCTTTTGGGACAAATAGGAGATCCTAAATGGTTAAAAAAAATTCGCGTATCCACAGACCAAATTAAACGTTGGCAAACAATTGTAAATAAATACGGTCATTGGCTCGGTGTTTTAAGCTGGCTTCCTTTTATAGGGGACATTATGGCTGTAGCACTCGGTTTTTTCAGAGTTCCATGGCTTCCAAGCTTTTTTTTTATTTTTATTGGTAAATTCTTAAGATACCTTGTAATTGTAGGTATATTTTATCTTGGATGGGTATAAAAGCAACAATTTTCAATATTTATCGTAATGTAATTAGGTAATTTATCCTTCCACTTATTGGATTTTTTTTATGGAAAGAATATTTAGATTCATAACCAACTTAGTTGATAGCTTTCGTTTAAACAACGAGAAAGAGGACTTTTCTATTATTTCAGAAAATATAGATAGTGGCGTGGTTTTCAAAGGAACCAATCTTTGGATTCTGGTCTTTGCTATTTTCATTTGTTCCCTCGGGTTAAATGTAAATTCTACTGCAGTAGTTATCGGCGCCATGCTTGTCTCTCCATTAATGGGCCCAATCATTGGACTAGGTTTCGGCCTTGCAACATCAGATATATCTTTACTCAAAAAAGCACTTTATAACTATCTCTTTGCTGGAATTGTAGCGATTCTTGCCTCTACACTTTATTTCGCTCTTACTCCGATGCACGTGGCGCAAACAGAAATGTTATCAAGAATTTCTCCCAATATTTATGATGTTTTCATTGCGTTTTTCGGAGGGCTTGCAGGTATTGTAGCTATAGCGAGTAAAATGAAAGGGAATGTTATCCCAGGTGTGGCTATTGCAACAGCTCTAATGCCTCCGCTGTGCACCGCAGGTTATGGCTTGGCTACGCTTCAATGGAGCTTCTTCTTTGGCGCTTTTTATTTGTTCTTTATTAACACTGTCTTCATTTCCCTGGCAACGCTCCTTACTTCAAGGATTTTAAAGTTCCCGCAGAAGAGTCTTCTTGACGAAAAAGTATCAAAAAGAACGAATCGCATCATATGGACGATTACGATAATAACAATTGTTCCGAGTATATATTTTGGATATACGATGGTTCAACAAGATCGATATGTTCAAAAAGCCACGCGTTTTGTTAAAAGTGATCTCGCTATACATCCCACCAAAAACAGCTATCTATTGGATCACGAAATCAATGCTTCAGAAGAGATAATTAAACTTATTTACGGTGGTGCGAATATCTCGAAAGAAGAAATAAAAAATTTGGAGAAAAAGCTCCCTATTTTCGAGCTAGAGAAAACAGAGCTGGATATTCAAATTGGTTTTGGAAATAAAGAGGAAGAGGAAATAAATCCTCTTGCCGCTGAACTTCTATCTAAAGAAAGACAAATCGAAATGATTCAGAGTCAGCTTGATGCTAAATCAGAACGGTTAGATAGCATTCAAGAAATTGAATCCCTGAGTCAAAAAATATTTAAAGAACTCACGGCTCAATATCCCGCTGTCAATTCCCTTTCACTTCAACCGAGCACGGAATACACGGACACCTCTAATCGCATTGTGTGGTTAGTTAATATAAAGCTAGACAGTGCAATTCGAAAAGAAGATAAGATAAGAATCAAAGCTTGGCTAAAAGAACGTGTTCAAAATAAAATTCTCTATATCCAATATCGTGTTAAAATCAAACCTCCGATAGATAGAATCATGAATCTATTCAATCAATAATATGATTTAAAGGGGTCTCTCTTTTCTATAAGATCTTTGACACCTAATTTAACGGGAGTGTTTGGCAATACTTCAAGGTCTCGACGGCTAGTGAGGGTATTTAATTTCAATGTTGAAATAGAAATGGGGAGTCCTGAGTTCGTCAAAACAACTTGCCCAGGGTTTCCATGTGTTCCCGCCATAGACCCAAAGCATGGTGTCCCAATGATCTCCCCCCTGCCATGAGTTTTAAACCATGCGGCCATCAGCACAGATGCAGACATAGACAAACCATTTGTCATAAGTTTACAATTGCCCATGAACGTTCTTGATTTTCTATTCATTAGTTTTTTCTCGTAACGAATTGATGCAATCGTTCCCATTTTACTTTTATAAAAATCATATTCTTTACTAATCATTCCCTTTGGATATACACGCTTTGCCTTTTTTTCAAAATCGACCTTTTCTAATCGTGACAAAGTTTCAAAACGGTCAAGGGTGCTTCGCTTATATAAATAATTCAAGTCAAAAGTCGCTCCATTAGAATTTATATAGCTTAACACGTGCTCAAGTAACAAAACATAACCACCTCGATTACCACGAATATCTATTGTAATATTATTTATGTTTAATTTTTCTACCTTTTTAAAAAAGGAGTCAATCCCCCGCATATACCGCCGCTCCCTTTTTGCATCGAAGGACTTGAGTCGAATGCACGCTGAACTATCTCTAAATTGAAATTCGATATTTCTTTTATCATACCACTTATTGTTTTTATTAAGGTATCGACTTGAACGCATAGAGGCAAGGGATTTTTGAATAGTATCCCCTTTTAAGGAAATATAAGTCATCAGGACCGGATCCTCCGGTGTTTTGTTATAAAGATTAAATACCAATCCCATCATTATAGAAACGAGCTCATTTCTCGCAGAAATTCCGGGTCCTTCAGATGGAGTATATTGCGAGGTGAGCATGTATAAATCATTCGTAGAATAGCCATTAACATTTAAAACCTCTACTCCGATAGGAACTCTGTCTTTAAAAACTTTGGATAAATAAAACTTACCTTCAATTCTCGTTAAGTAAAATGGAGCAACAGGTCTTTTCTTTGAAAGTAATAACAGTAAATCACGAGGATTCAATGCCGTATGAGAATCTTCTAGCGTATTTAATAAAACACTCAATATACGCGAGAATTCCAATAAACTCAATGGAGATCGAACGGCTTCTTTTGCCGCGTTAAACGCAAGATTGAAGTTCTCTTCAGCACATCTATCGAAGGGGTCCGGGTGAACTTTTTGAATGGATATTCTAAGAAGCGCTAAATCAGATAACATGTCTTCTGAAGAAAGCTCTCTATTCAAAACATTTTCTTCTGAGTACTTCTTATTTATAAGCGCGTTGTTTTGTGCAGTCATGATTTGCATTAATGAGAAAACAAATAAAAACAACAAGTGATAATTCAAAATAATAGTTTCTAGACGATAGGTAAATATTCCTCTAAATTAAAAACAAAAAAAGTTATAAATATGTTATTTTTACAATCGACTGTTAATCATGATCAAAACTTACTTTTATTTTTAATCATAGCGCTTAAATGACTACTTTTCTTATCTCTGGTGGACGAGGGTTAATTGGAAAATCATTATCCAAAATGCTCAAAATACAAGGTCATAAAGTTTATAAATTAACTAGAAGACCAAAACGAAAAGGTCATATTTATTGGGATCCGGAAAAGCA
>Ga0228634_1001374_pt1 | contig 14192 bp, 11 predicted proteins | sample 42DmetaG_FD_190063 | JGI IMG/M metagenome (GOLD analysis project Ga0228634, IMG submission 190063) | Seawater microbial communities from Monterey Bay, California, United States - 42D | ecosystem: Environmental > Aquatic > Marine > Coastal | place: USA: California | collected 2016-09-27 | reverse complement strand
TTCACTAATTGCTCCTGCACATATAGAGTCTTCTAAACAGAATTTGTTCTGCCAGCCCGAACCAAGTAACAATACACTTTTATTAAGCTCTATGAGGTGTTTACAGATAGCATTTAAATTCAAAAAGGAACCTATTAACAAATGTTCTATGTCCTTAGCAATATTTATTGCTTTTGTTCCATTAGTGGTAGTGAGAACTAATGTTTCTCCCATTAACTTATCATTTCTGTAACTTAACGGAGAATTTCCATAATCAAAACCATCAACAACTTTACCTTTTCTTTCTGCAGCTACATAGAAACCTTTATTTTTATATTCTTTGGCTTCCTGCAAAGTACTAACTGGAATTATTTTTTCTACTCCAAAATGAAAAGCTGTACATATAGCAGAAGTTGCTCTAAGAACATCAATTACAACTACTACTTCAAAATCCTCGGCATACAAAGGAAAAAGATGTGGAGTAAAGCATACTTCTAACTTTGGTTTCCTAATCATTTTTTTTATAAAAAGGTAACTTAACTAGTTCTGCTGGAATATTTTTATTTCTAATTTTTAAAAATATTTTATTCCCTAATTCAGAGTGATTAGCTTTCACATAGCCCATTCCAATTGCTTTTTCAACTGACGGCCCCATTGTTCCTGATGTTACATAACCAATCAGAGCTCCATTTACATCCTGAATTTCATAGTCTTTTCTAGGGATTCCTCTTTCTAGTAATTCAAAAGCAACTAGTTTGTGTTCTGTTCCCTTTTCTTTGTCTCTTTTGATTATATCATCACTTATGAATGCTTTAGAAAATTTAGTTACCCAACCAAGACCAGCGGAAATAGGGGAAGTGTTATCATTGATATCATTTCCATACAAACAATAACCCATTTCTAATCTTAAAGTATCTCTTGAAGCTAATCCAGCTGGAAGAACTTCAAATTTACTATTGGATTTAAATATTAAATCCCAAATATCTTCTGCAATTTCGTTTGGAATATATAATTCGAAACCTCCAGATCCTGTATAGCCTGTTGCTGAAAAAATAATGTCTTTGAATCCTAAAAAATTTCCATGTTTGAAATGATAAAATTTAATTTCGGATAGATTTAAGTCTGTGAATTCCTGTAATAGCTCTGTCGCTTTGGGTCCTTGTACAGCAATTAAAGAAGTATTATCAGAGATATTTTCTAATTGAGCATTACAGTTATTTTGCAGGTTTATCCATTCCCAATCTTTTTCAATATTAGAAGCGTTTACTACCAACATATAATGATTTTCATCTATCATGTAGGTTATCATGTCGTCCACTATTCCTCCATTATTATTTGGGAAATAGGCATATTGAGCTCTTCCTGGAAACAATAACGAAGCATCGTTGCTAGATATTTTCTGAATTAACTCTAATGCGTTTTCTCCTTTTACCAAAAACTCACCCATGTGAGAAACATCAAATACTCCAACATTTTCTCTTACATTTTTATGTTCCGAATTAACTCCAGAATATTGTACTGGCATCTCATACCCTGCAAAAGGAACCATTTTTGCTCCCAATTCAATATGCTTTTTATAAAGTGCTGTTTTTTTCATTTATTTATTTCATTAAGGAAGTATACAAATCTAAATAAGTCTTTTTAATTTTATTTTTTGAATATTTTTCTAAAACAGTTTGACGTCCCTTGTCCCCTACTTTTTTTCTTAATTCTTTATTTTCAATAAGTTTTGACAATACTTCAATCCACTGATTTTCACCAACTGGTAAAAAACCATTTACACCATGTTTAATAATATCTTTATTCATTCCAACATTTGACATTACAGAGGGTATTCCCACAGACATATAGAGTAATCCTTTCATTCCACATTTACCTTTGGCCCATTCATTATTAGGAAGAGGCATTATTCCTATATCAAAAGAATTGAACAACTCAACTTCCATTTTATTTTCCCATTTAATTCCTTTTATCCCGAGCTTTTTATGGTGGTAATTTTCATCTCCAATAAGTATAAAATCAATTTTATCTTTGTATTTAAGTTTTAATTTCAAATAAACATCGGTAATCATTTCAAAATGTTTAACTGTCGTATGACTACCTACCCACCCTATTTTTACTTGACCATTTTTATTGAGTTTTTTAATGGGTTTATATATATCTGTATCGACAGTAGATGGAATAATGGTAATATTTGAATTAAATTTTGAAGCATAATTTGCCAAATATTCATTACCACAAGTTATATGCTTACAAAGCGGTAAAATTTTTTCAATCTTTTTTTCATCTTTCAAAAAAGAGATTTTTTTATTTACTTCTGAAACATCTTTCACCCAAATTGCGTCGTCAAAATCATAGACTATAGGGATGCTTTTTTTTGAAATGAAGTTCTCAAACAAAGTTGACTTTGTTGGAATCACTTCCCTATAAATAACTACTAAATCAAAACTTTCAATATCTTTTATATGTTTCCACCTTCTAAAAAATGAGTTAACGCCAACTTTTACTTTTTTTAAAATATTTTTTGAATGATATAAAGCTATCTCATCTTTTTCGTTTATAATGTTAGCTAAGTAACATTGAATACCATTAATTTCTAAATAATCAAAAAACTGCTCAAACCTATATCTTTGTCCAGGGCTTCTATCGATACGGTGATGTGCAAGAAATAAAATCTTTTTCAAAATTGGATTAGTAAATTAGGGAGTAAAAATAAAAATGATTTTGTTATAACTACTTAAAGTAAATAAATACTTTGATTTATATTACAATAATAGGTAAAGTAAATTTCAGACTGAATTTTTAAATTTATATTTGCAACTATATGAATCCTGGATGGTATTTACCAAAGAAACTAATATTATTAATCGATATTACCTTAACTTTTTTATCGTTAATTCTAGCGTATTTAATAAGATTTGATTTTATTGACTTTTACGATCTTTTTTTAGTAAAAGAGTACGATACTCTTATTATAGGAGTTCCTGTTCTTCTTTCTATAAGATTTTTTAGTTTTTTAGTTGCAAAAACTCATAAAGGAATTATTAGGCATTTTTCAAACGACGATGCCCATCGAATTTTCTTCACAATTACTTTAGGTACTATTTTAATTAGTTTTCTCTCTATTCTGAAGTATAATTTCATAGACGGAAGAGTCATTCTTCCAAAATCTGTAATAATTATCGAGTATTTAGGAACCTTGTTTTTGTTACTTTCTTCGAGATTATCAATCAAACAAATTTTTTTCAATACAAATAAAAAAAAGGGAGAAAAAATAAATATTCTGATTTATGGTTCTGGTAAAATGGGTATGATAACCAAAACAAATCTAGAAAAAGACGACAATAGCTATTACAATATTGAGGGATTTATAGACGATGATATAAAAAAAGAAAATTTGTTGGTTGATAGAAAGAAAATAATTCATCCAAAAAATCTAAAGTCCCATATTGAAAAACTTAAAATAAGTACAGTTATTATAGCCATAAAAGACCCTTTTCTAGAAAACAAACAACATTTGGTTGATTTTTGCTTAGAAAATCAAATTAAAGTAAAAACAGTTCCAAGTGTGGAAGATTGGTATGATGGGAATTTCTCTGCCAAACAAATAAAAGATATCAATATTAGTGACTTGCTAGGAAGAAAACCAATTGAACTTTCTAATCAGAAAACGAAAGACGAAATAGAAAATAAAACGATTCTAGTAACAGGAGCAGCAGGATCTATTGGAAGTGAAATAGTAAGACAATTAGCTAAATTAAAACCTAGGAAAATAATTCTTTTAGATCAAGCAGAAAGTCCACTTTACGACTTAAATCAAGATCTGATGAATTTGAAAGCCAATCTTGAAATTATTATTGGAGATGTTACAAGAAAAGAAAGAATGAAAAAAGTTTTTCTTACACATCAACCAAATCTTGTCTATCATGCAGCAGCATATAAACATGTTCCATTAATGGAACTTAATCCTTCTGAATCTGTAAGAACCAATTTGATTGGAACAAGAATAGTTTCAGACTTAGCAGTCGAGTTTAAAATCGAAAAGTTCGTTCTAATATCTACGGACAAAGCTGTTAATCCAACCAATGTTATGGGTGCATCTAAAAGATTGGCAGAAATGTATTGTGAGTCATTAAATACGAACCATAAAACAAAGTTTATTATAACAAGGTTTGGAAATGTTCTTGGAAGTAATGGTTCGGTAATTCCTTTATTCAAAAAACAATTGAATAATGGCGGACCAATTACAGTCACACACCCTGAGGTAACGAGATTCTTCATGACCATACAAGAAGCTTGCCAATTGGTCTTAGAAGCATCTTCCATGGGAAATGGTGGAGAAATTTATGTTTTTGATATGGGAAAAAGTATTAAAATAATTGATTTAGCACATAAAATGATTCAATTGGCAGGATTGAAAGTAAATAAAGATATTGAAGTGAAATTCACTGGACTTAGACCAGGTGAAAAGATGTTTGAAGAAACATTAAACAAAAATGAAACTACCTCAAAAACACATCATCCAAAAATATTAATAGGTAAAGTAACAACTAGTAATTTCGATGAAACTGTAAAAATCATTGATGAAATAGAACTATCTATCCAAACTCAAGAAAATGATAAGATTGTAAAATGTATGAAAAAAATAATTCCAGAGTTTATCAGTAACAACTCTGAATTTAGCAAGTTGGATAACTAATTTTTTTTAAAAGTTTTAAATGTTAGCTGCTAAAATATTTTACCACAATCTTAAATTCATAACCCCCGGTGGAACATCGAGGGGAATCTTAAAAAATAAGCCAACATGGTTCATCAAAATATACCATGAGCATGACCCAAGTATTTTTGGTTTGGGAGAATGCGGACCAATTGAAGGACTTAGTATAGAATCTGGGGATAAAATGATGCATCAACTAAAAAAAGTTCAAGAATCTATAAATGATTTATCCAGTCTTGATTTATCCTTGTTTCCAAGCATAAATTTTGGAATTGAAAATGCACTAAATGACCTGAAAAACGGGGGGAAAAGAATAATTTATCAGAATTCATTTATTGAGGGAAAACCAATAAAAATAAATGGGCTTATATGGATGGGGGATAGAGATTTTATGGTAAATCAAATAAAATCTAAAATTGAAAAAGGATTTAGTTGTTTGAAACTAAAAATAGGATCTATTGATTTTAAAGAAGAAATTTCCATTTTAAAAAACATTAGAAAACAATTTAATTCTAAAATACTAGAAATAAGAGTGGATGCAAATGGAGCATTCTCCACTAAAGATGTTTTACAAAAATTAAACACCTTAGGAAAATTAGAGATTCATTCTATTGAACAACCTATTTCAATAAATCAATGGGATTCTTTAAAAGAAATTTGCGAAAAATCTCCAATTCCAATTGCTCTAGACGAGGAATTAATACAATTAAAAAAAGAAAAAAATGAGTTTATTAAATATGTTTCACCTCATTTTCTTGTTTTAAAACCCACACTTATTGGAGGATTTAAGGCAACCAAAAAATGGATTAATATTGCTAAAGAAAATAATATAAATTGGTGGGTAACATCTGCTCTAGAATCTAATGTAGGACTAAGTGCCATTGCCCAGTTTTGTGCAAATTATCAGCTCACTCTTCCCCAAGGATTGGGAACTGGACAGCTATTCAATAATAATATTCCATCTCCTCTAGAAATTAAAGGTGAAAATATTTTTTATAAAAAAAATAAATCATGGGATTTGTCAAATTTTGAAAAAGTCAAATGATAACTACCGATTATAAAGAAATATTTAATCTAGATAAAGCTGTTCTGGATGCAATAGATCCGGAAATTTATAAATTATTATCATTTTGGAAATCTGTAGAGGATAAAATCACCGTCCATACGTCTGGTTCTACAGGAAGTCCAAAAAAAATAAATATTTATAAAAATCAAATGATAGCAAGTGCAAAAAATACGTTGGGCTATTTTGAGATTAAAGATAATTCTACCTTTCTTAGCTGTTTACCTCTAAAATATATAGGTGGGAAAATGATGTTGATAAGAGCTATACTATCTAAAAGTAAGATTGTGTTATGTAAGCCATCTGTAAATCCAATTAACGAACTAAATACAGAAATAGATTTTATTGCACTTACTCCGCTACAATTAAATTCTCTTTTGGAGAAGAAAAATATTTTCAAAAAAATAAAACTAGCTATAATTGGAGGAGGATTGGTATCTAAAAACTTAATATCTAAAATTCAAAACCTAACTACAAACTGCTTTCAAACTTACGGTATGACAGAAACAATTTCTCATATCGCACTTAGAAATCTTAAAAACTGTACTGATAAAACACCTTATAAGTGTCTACAAGATGTTGAAGTTCGAGCAAACAATAAAAATCAATTAATTATAAATTCTAAAGAATTAGAAATTGAAAACTTAGTAACTAATGATAAAGTAAAGATTTTAAATAATAAAGAGTTTCTTTTTTTAAATAGAACTGATAATATCATTAATTCTGGAGGACTAAAAATAAACCCTGAGGAAGTTGAAAATAAAATTTTAAAGTCATTAGGTGATAATAATTTCTTCGTAGACAAAATTAAAAATGATAAATTTGGTGAAGAAATTATCTTAATTGCATTAAAGAAAATAAAAATAAATTTATTGATAGATTCTATTAAGTTATTAAAAGACAAAAAGATTCAACCTAAGAAGATTTATATCGTAGATAAATTCATTTTTAATTACAATCAGAAAATTGACAAACTAAAGTCTAAAAATTACGCTTTTAAACTAAAACAAATTCATACACTAACGAAATAACATTATTGTAAATGCAAATTTATATAAACATATTTTTATTATTTATTACCCATCTTTTTTCACCATCAAAACACGAAACATATGTATCAATTACCGAAATTATGGCTAAAGAAAATGAAGCCTTAGAAATTAGTATTGAACTAATAGCCCATGATTTTGAATATGTTTATAAAAAAGAAATGAATAAATCCATAAAATCAATATTCAAAGAGAAAAAAGAATATTACGATTCTGATGAAATTAAAATCTATTTGGACAATCATTTTTCAATTTCTCAAAAGGACTCAAAAACTGAGCTTAAAATTATAGGCAATGAGATAAATCTAGATGGAAGTTTACTTATTTACCTAGAAGGTAAGTATAAAAAAAACATAAAATACATCAATATAAATAATGATTTGTTAGTTAATTGGTTACCCAATCAGCAAAACATCGTAAATTTAAACGGCTTTATAAAATCAAGTTTCACATTCAATAAAAACAAAAAATCTTATGTCTTTCAATAAATATCTATCGATTTTTATAATTGTTTTATCGCCTACTTTTTTATTTGCTCAAAATAAGAATTTGAACTACAATAAATTCAAACAACTAAAAGAAGAAGTTGCATCACCAAATGTTTTTAGAACTGCAGCAGGAGCACCAGGTCATGAATACTACCAAAACGAAGCCGATTATGTAATGAGCATTACATTGAACGATCAACAACAAAAAATAACTGGAAGTGAAACAATAAAATACCATAACAACAGTCCAGATAAATTAGAATATTTATGGATTCAACTAGACCAAAACAAACGTGCTCAAAACTCTGATAGTTATAAAATTCAAACAGGAAACATTAAGTCTATTAATACAAGGAGTATTCTCAATATGGACCCTGAATTTGAAGGTGGATTTAATATTATGAAAGTACTAAACAAAGACGGTAATCCTCTATCCTACACCATTCACCAAACCATGATGAGAATAAATTTAGACAAACCTCTTAAATCTAAAGAGAGCTTTGAGTTTACTATTGATTGGTGGTACAACATTAATAACCGATTGGAAATAGGTGGAAGATCTGGGTACGAATATTTTGAAAAAGATGGAAATTACCTGTACACTATAGCTCAATTTTTTCCTAGAATGTGTGTTTATAACGATACGGAGGGATGGCAAAATAAGCAGTTTTTAGGAAGTGGTGAATTCACACTTCCATTTGGGGATTATGATGTAAAAATTACTGTTCCTTCCGATCATATAGTAGCAGCGACAGGAGAATTAGTGAATGCAAATGAAATATTAACACCAGAACAATTAGAAAGATTGGAAAAAGCGAGAAAAAGTGAAAAAGAGCCAGTTTTTATTGTAAATGAAAAAGAAGCCATTAAAAATGAAAAAAGTGTAGTTAAGTCTATGAAAGTTTGGCACTTTAAAGCAGAAAATGTCAGAGATTTTGGATGGGCTTCATCGAGAAAATTTATTTGGGATGCAATGGTTGTTAAACAAGCTTCTAAAAATGTTTTGGCAATGTCTTTTTATCCTAAAGAAGGGAATCCCTTGTGGGAACAATATAGCACTAAAGTAGTTGCACATACATTAAAGTGTTACTCAAAATATACTTTTGATTACCCATATCCAGTTGCAATTTCTGTACACACCAAATGGATTGGAATGGAGTATCCTATGATTTGTTTTAACGGCGGAAGACCAGAAGAAGATGGAACTTACTCTGAAAGAACAAAATATGGAATGATTGGAGTTATTATTCATGAAGTTGGACATAATTATTTTCCTATGATAATTAATTCAGATGAAAGACAGTGGACTTGGATGGATGAAGGCTTAAATACTTTCTTACAATATTTAACAGAACAAGAATTTGAAAAAGGATATCCTTCTAGAAGAGGACCTGCTTATAAAATTGTTAATTATATGAAAGGTGATAAAGATAGAATTTCCCCAATTATGACCAATAGTGAGTCTATACATCAATTTGGAAATAATGCTTACGGAAAGCCTGCTACAGCTATGAATATTTTAAGAGAAACCATAATGGGAAGAGAACTATTTGATTATGCTTTTAAGATGTATTCTAATAGATGGATGTTTAAACATCCTAATCCTGAAGATTTATTTAGAACTATGGAAGATGCTAGCTCTGTAGATTTAGATTGGTTCTGGAGAGGTTGGTTTTATTCAACAGACCATGTAGATATTGGATTAGAGAAAGTAAAGTATTATAGAATAAACGACCAAAATCCAGTATCTAACAAAAAAGAAAGTAAGATGAATTTTGTAGAAGTTTACAATAAAGATATATCCAACCAAAGAAATAAAGATATTGTAACTTATAGAGAAATAGATAAAGGACTTGAGGATTTTTACACCAGCTATGACAGGTATAAAGCAACAGAAAAAGAAATTAAGAAATATGAAAAATTCAATAAAAATCTTAATGAGGAAGAAAAAGAAATATTGAAGAAGAATCAACACTTTTACGAAATTAAATTCTCCAATATCGGAGGACTTGTAATGCCAATTATATTAAACTTCTCGTTTAAAGACAATTCAAATGAGGTAATAAAAATACCTGCAGAAATTTGGAAAAAGAATGATTTAGAAATATCTAAGGTATTTGCTTTTGATAAAGAAGTAACACAGATTGAGTTAGATCCATTTATGGAAACTGCAGATACAGACAGATCTAATAATTTTTGGCCTCAGCAATTAGAAGCGTCTAAGTTTGAGCTTTACAAGTACAAAAACAGACGAGATAGACCTTCTAGCAATCCAATGCAAAAGAAAAAATAATATTAAAAAAAGAACTAGATCAATAAAATCTAACTCTTTTAAATAACAAATTATTTAATTAGAACTTCAAATTCAATCCAACAAAGAAGTTAATTCCTGCTTGGTTAAATGCACCAATTTGATTGTAACTATTCGTTCCAGATCCTTCAGCATTTGCATATGGATCGTAAGTTGTTGGGTCACTTGAAGTATTAAATCTATAAACCCATGCGTTTGAAATATAATTTTGATTAGATAAGTTTCGTATCCAAGAGCTAATTACAACTTCTTTAAATAGTTTTGTTTTAACCGTGTAGCTTACTCTAAAATCATTTACTATATAAGCTTCTAGTTTCGCATATTCACTGGATGTATTGTCAATAAATTGATCTCCAACATATTTACTTACCAATGCCAAATCTAACTTTCCATTTTCAACCGAGTTAAATGCTGTAAAAATTAATTGGCTTCCACCAATAATAGATGGTGAAAAAGCAATATTCGTATTTGTATGAGTAACTGAATCTTTAACACCTGTGTCCCAATTATCAATAAACTCCTTGAACTCTGCTATTTTATTTTCACTAAATGTTGCATTTAATCTCCAAAGAAGTTTATCCATTAATTGAAAACTTCCTGTTAGCTCAATACCTCTTCTGTAGCTATTGGGAATGTTTACTCTAACTGCAGAACCAACATCATTTAACTCACCAGTAAGAATCAATTGATTATTGTATTGCATATTGTAAAAATTGGCAGAAAAACTTATTTTTTTCGAAAAATATCTATAACCAATTTCAATATCTAAAAGACTTTCGTGAGACGGTCTATCATAAGGTGTAGATTCAGTAAAATCGTCTCTACTTGGTTCTTTGTTACCTACACCAGCAAAAGCATAAAGGCTAGTTTTTTCATTTAGTGAGTAATTGAAACCAACTTTGGGATTGAAGAAGGACATTTCTGAAGTTTGATCCAATTCACCACCGTCTTGGTCTAATCCGGTAAAATCATAGGTTACAATACGCTGTTGCAAATCAACGTAGGCACTTAAATCTGAATTCAAATCATAATTTAATTTTCCATAGACGTTAATATCATTTTTAGTAGCATCATTATCGTAATATCTGTGTCTAATATTACCATTACTTGCATATTGAGACCATATTACTTCCCCATAATGTCCACCAAGATATTGGTTGGCACCTCCACCCAAAGTAAATTGGAAATTCTTTCCAAAATATTCAGCAGAATAAACAATCCCATAGAAATGATTATCTAACCATCTCCTGCGAATAAGATCCGTTTTAGAAATAGTATCTCCAGAACTTGTTATAACATTCTCTAACCCATAATCCAATAAACTTTCTTGACTGTAAGAATTTAGCGAAGCATTTTGACCTATTCCCTTGTACTGCTCAAAGTAGCCTTTTCCTCTAGTGTAATGCAAAGAAGCATTTAATTTTAGATTTTTATTTGGCTTATTAGTAAAATGAAGTTGGTAATGTGATTGATTGTAATTGTCCACCTCATTTTCATATTCGTAAGGGTTGTAAGTTTGTCCACTATCGCTGTAACTTTCTTCTAAAAAACTTAGAGGAATTCCATTCCATGCTTGATAAGTAACCTCTTGTCCTGAAAAAGCTACTGCTTGAATAGATGTCTTTTCCCCTAAATAACTTCCTGATAAATAATAGGAGTTCAAGTTGGAAGAAGCTCTATCAATAAAACCATCTGAAGCAACTCTAGATAATCTTCCTTCAAAATTCCATTTACCATCTATCAAACCAGTTCCAAGTTTAACGGTATTTTTTAAGGTATTAAAAGAACCGAAACTATTTGAAATTTCCCCGTATGGATTTTGAGAATTTATAGTACTTAAAGTACTCAAATTTACACTTGCACCAAAAGCAGAAGCGCCAGTTGTAGATGCTCCAACTCCTCTTTGAATTTGAATATCGTCTGTAGATGAAGATATATCTGGCATATTCACCCAATAAACTCCTTGAGATTCAGCATCGTTAAATGGGATACCATTAACAGTTACATTAATTCTTGTAGCGTCTGTTCCTCTTACTCTAATTCCTGTGTAGCCAACTCCAGCACCTGCATCTGATGTTGTTACAATGGAAGTAGCTTGGTCAAGTAGTATTGGCAAATCCACTCCATGGTTGTTTGCTTCAATTTCTTCTTTAGAAATATTCTCATGAGCAACGGGACTTTGTTCACCTACTCTTGTAGTAGTGACTTCAAATTCGTCTAGTGTTATCTTACTAGAATCTGTTTGAGATTGGGCATTTAAAAAACCAAAAACGCCAATGGTAAGTAGTAAATAATTGTATTTCATTTTTTTTAGGTTAAATGTGTCTTACTGGGGGTAAGAAAACACAAGGTTTAAACATTTAACATCCTTTCGCCAGCATTATCTGGATCAAGTTACATTCTGTATTTAACAGAAAATGGGTATAATCTCAGCCTTTTACAGCACCCCCTATTGAGTTTTTCAAAAGTATAAATTAATTTTAAAATTGTAAATTTTGTAATATTTTTTTTGATCGAATTAATCTTTTTGGAATGTCTCCTTGAATAATTTCAAAATTAACTCCCATTTCTTTTATTTTTTTTAAATGAGTATTGTAAAGTTCTATTCTATCCTTTGGATTTTCTCTCTGAGGATCAAATTCCCAAGGTATATTTGGACTACAAATTAAATATAAATCAGGGGGATTTATTTTAATATTTTCTATTATGAATGGATGACACTTTTTGTATTTGTATTCACACCAAATTTGTAGCGTTAGTAAGTCAGTATCTGAGATTACAGATAATTTATTTTGGCTTAATAATTCAAGTTCTTTGACATATTGTTTGGCTATTTGTAATATATCGTTGTAATGGTACGGTCTATTAATTTTTTCTAAATAGGTTCTAGATTTTTCTGGTATAAAACTAAATCCTGACAGGGTTTTTAATTGTTCAAACAAAGTAGTTTTACCAGAAGATTCTGGTCCTGTAATTACTATATTTCTCGATTCTTTAATGCCTTTTTTTTCCATTCAAAATAGCCCATAAATGCAATAATTATAAATATAGAAAATTGAGCTACACTTAAATAATATTCTTTGAAAACAAAAAGAGGTATACAGAATATATCACCAACAATCCAAAGAATCCAGTTTTCTACTCTTTTCCAAGCTGTAAGCCACATTGCGATAAAATTAAGGGCGGTAATAAAAGACTCAATTAATACAAACTTCCAATCAAAATCTAGGATTTCTATATTCGAAAGACACCAGTATATTAGTAACGTTAATAATACAGCTACTAAAACGTATATTATATTTTCTTTAATAGAACTAAATTTTATTTTGACCTTATTTAGGTCAGAATTATCTTTTCTAGACCAATTGTACCAGCCATAAATATTCATCAATAAAAAAAACAAATTAATTACTGCTTGGCCATATATTTGACCAACCCAACATAAATATATCCATAGAGAAACGCTTATTGTTCCCACCGGGTATAATAAAATATTTTCTTTTTTAGCAAACCAAACGCTTATGATACCAGAAAACACTGCAATTAATTCAATAATAAAATCCACTAATTCATATTTTGAGACGAATATATGAACATTACAAAAGATATAATATTTAAATTGTTTAATCCTTTATTTGAAATGTTAAACATTTTGTTTAAGTTTGAAGCCTAAACAATAAACAAAATGAAAAAAGTTGCAGTTATACGTAAAGAACACTTTAATGCTGCCCATAGGTTGCACAACCCAAATTGGTCAGACGAGAAGAATATTTCTTTTTATGGAAAATGCAATAATCCAAACTACCATGGTCACAACTATGATTTAGAAGTGACTGTAATTGGTGAGGTTGATCAAGAAAGTGGATATTTAATCGATATGAAAACTCTATCTGATTTGATAAAAGCGGAAGTTCTTGATAAATTTGACCATAAAAATTTAAATCTTGATGTAGAGGATTTTAAAAATTTAAATCCTACTGCAGAAAATATAATCAAAGTTATTTATAATAAACTTAGAAAAAAGTTGGAAGATAAATTCGAACTTAAAATTAAACTTTATGAAACTGAAAGAAACATTGTTGTATACCCAGCCTGAAACCTCGTCAGAAAATAATTTTGATGAAGTTGGAGATGATCATGTGAGTAATTCTATTGAGACTCCAATTAGAAAAGATGCATTTGATATCTCAAATGAAAAGAAAAAAGAAATTATTTCGGAACATTTTAAAGTAATTATGGAGACTCTTGGTCTTGACTTAACAGATGATTCTTTGAAAGGAACTCCTTATCGAGTAGCTAAAATGTATGTAGAAGAAATATTTTCTGGTCTAGACCCAGCCAACAAACCAAAAATAGCTTTGTTTGAAAATAAATACCAATACAACGAGATGCTGGTGGAGAAAAATATTACTTTCTATTCTAATTGCGAACATCATTTTGTTCCCATATATGGAAAAGTACATGTAGCATACATTTCTTCTGGAAAGGTTATTGGACTTTCTAAAATAAATAGAATAGTAGATTATTTCGCTAGAAGACCTCAGGTTCAAGAAAGATTAACCAATCAGATTGGTAACGATTTAAA
>Ga0228634_1001367_pt1 | contig 14235 bp, 14 predicted proteins | sample 42DmetaG_FD_190063 | JGI IMG/M metagenome (GOLD analysis project Ga0228634, IMG submission 190063) | Seawater microbial communities from Monterey Bay, California, United States - 42D | ecosystem: Environmental > Aquatic > Marine > Coastal | place: USA: California | collected 2016-09-27 | reverse complement strand
TTGATTTTATAGTGGAGAACCAAAGTTTGAATATTGAATAAAAACTACCGCCAACAAGGTGTAAAAATACATTAAAACGCATTTTACACAGAACGTTATTTTTAATAAACGATAAATATGGAAAAAGAAATAAACAATGATAATCCTGGTGTCATAATACCTCCTCCAATAATCTTTATTGGATTTGGACTATTGGGGGTATTAATAAATTATTTAAATCCGTTAACAATTGCAGGTCCTTCCTGGCTTGTGTATTTGGGCGTATTAATTTTAATTGCATCATTTCTTGGGTTTGGCTATATGATCAATTTTTTTAAGAAGAATGAGACCGAAATAGAGCCAAGCAAAACTACATCTAAAATAATTACATCTGGACTATATAAATACTCCAGAAACCCTGTATATATAATATTATGTGCAGGTCCGATTGGTTTAGGGTTTATTTTTATGACTTATTGGTCCATGTTAGCGTTCATACCTGCACTTATAGTCATTTACTTTACTGCCGTTAAAAAAGAAGAACAATATCTTGAAAAAAAATTTGGGCAAGAATATTTAGACTACAAAAAGAAAGTCAGAAGATGGATTTAAAAACTAAACATAACAATGGCTAAAAAATCATAGCTGTCCTTAAGGTCAGCAACGCTTTTTAGCCGAACCGTTACAAACCTTTCGGGCTTTAAATTATTGAAAAAGCATCTTTTTGTAAAAAGCTACGTCGAAATTAAAACCGCTAGAACTAATCGAAAAGAAAAAAATGAAAAAAATGAAAAAACTCTTACTTTCGATAACACTGCTCTCCTTCTCTATCTCAGCACAAATTTTAGATTCAGCAACTGCAATTATTCCTTTTGATGGTTCGTTAGATGAGGTGATTAGTCACACAACACCAATATCAAATAACGATTTCACTTTCATAGATGACCGTCTAGGGAATGCCAATAGTGCCGTAAAGCTGAATAGTAGATTTATTTATGGGAACCCTGAATTTGCAAGAATGGATACCTCTGATTTTTCGCTCTGCTTCTGGTTTAGAAAGGATGGTGACCTTGGGTTCGAGTGTGGCGTCGTTCAAAAAAAAGCGGAATATGAAAGCCCTAACTTGTTTCATGAGGAATATGGTATTGGGTATCAAGACTGGATCGGTGACGGTACATTGAGGGCTCATTTCAAGCCAACAAGTGACAGTAGTGGTATACACAGGTCAATGGGAGGTCCACCGGAATCAGAGTGGGCGCATATTGCACTCACCATTGATAGAAATGGTTTTCTCAAAACATATATAGATGCAGAATTTATTAATGAGGAGTATATAGGTAATCTAGAAAGTTTTTCGGCAAATATTGATTCCGCCGATTTAATTATAGGTGCACCAAACATGTCGCTAGATAACATCTATTTTTTCAAAAAAGCATTGACGCCAAATGAAATCAACGAAATTTATAATTTTTCTTCTTCGGTATCAATCGATCAAATTTATACGAATGAAGAAGCTGTACTGACGCTCTATCCGAACCCTAGTAACGGCAAAGTTGAAGTAAATATTGAAGCTTTAAATAAAAAAGATTTTACCTCAAAAGTTTATAATTTCAGAGGAGATTTACTCATTGAACAAGTTCACTTCGCACCATCAAATAAATTACTTCTTGATTTATCGGAGTATTCAAGGGGCTATTACTTTTTGGTTTTGGAAACAGAGCAGACACGATTTCATGGTAAAATAGTTCTTGATTAATTTGTACATTTAGAAACAATTCACTTCTCAAGGTGAACTTAAAATAATTTAAAATGGAGAAATTATCAATGTTGGCTCAAATCGCCGTTGCCTTATCAGTTGCTTTTGTTTGGACTTTCCGATACCACAATGTCATCGCAGAATTTAAAACCTTTGGCTTGAGTGATTTGACCAGAAATTTAGTTGGTGTCTCTAAAATTGCATTGGCGACTTTGTTAGTAACAGGGATTTGGTTCCCGGCAGTATTATTGCCTGCAGCATTGCTAATGGGGTTCTTTATGGTTTCTGCCCAAGGATTTCACTTCAAAATTAAGAACACCTTCATTAAGCACCTTCCCTCTCTTATTTTGCTGGTTCTTTGTGCCTTCATTGCTTTTGAAGCCATGAACTAAGCTAGAATGGACATATTTAGAATCTGCATTCTATTCTCGAGCATTTCTTTCTTTTTTTACTCAATATACTACTTCATCTCCGCCAGGATGAAAGATGAATTGAAGCGATTGGGCATGCAAAATTTAGGAAGGGTAATCGTCATCTGTCAATTTCTTGGCGCTACCGGACTACTACTTGGTTTTATTTACAAGCCTTTATGGAGCGTTTCTTCTTTGGGGCTTGCATTACTTATGTTTTGTGGTTTAGCCGTTCGATTTCGATCAAAGGACAGCCTTTGGGTTTCTCTACCGGCACTATTCTATTTGATCTTAAATTCCTATATCTTTTTTTATGCATAAAATAAAACCGCCATACATAATGCATTAGCGGTTTTAGTCAAGGAACTACTATTTATAAGAACGTCGAATTATTTAGAAACATTAACATCAATAGTAAAGCCTATATCATTGGCTATTAAGTAATCAGCAGGAACACCTTCAGACCCTTCTACGTTGTATAATAAACCCCATTCCGTTCTGTCAACTGCAAAATCCTCTGATTGAATAGAAACCATATCTTCAGAAATAGAAACATTGGCATTAAACGAAATACTTTTAGTCTCCCCCTTTATGGTTAAATTTCCTGTAATTAAAGAGTTATACTCGTTTCCTTTAACGGCAACTAGACTCGCAAATTCAAAGGTTGATGTCGGGAATTTTTCAATTTCAAAGAAGTCTTTACTTTGTAAGTGTCCTGTTAGTTCGGCTTGGGACTTTTTATCATCACCAAAATTATCTACAGTAAATGTAGCCATGTCCATTATAAATGTTGCATTGGTCATTTCACCATTATTTATTAAAACCTTAGCACTTTGTAGGCTGATTTTTCCAAATCTTTTACCCGCTCCCCCGAGGTGAGATGCTCTCCAGTCAACACGGCTTCCATTACCTAATGAGGTAAGCTCAATTGTTGCTTCTGATTTTACAACGTCGATAGCTTGCGCTTCATTTGCTTCAACTTTTCTTCCATTATCTGTGCATGAGCTCATCACGATACTCACGACTGCAAGAGATAAAAATATTTTTTTCATAATTTTTTAATGTGTTTAAATTTTCAACGATACAAAAGTGATTTATTAAAGGGGAAGAAACATTAATCTAAATTAAGAACGACAACAGCAAAAAAAAAGCCCCGCCATATGGCGAGGCTTTTAAATATTAATAGAATAAATTATTCACCAAAAGCAAATATTTTTTTTGTAGTCCCGTCAGCATATACATAAATAAGCGGCGTATTCGCTTTGAATTCAGTTTCGCGGCCCATATGATCTAAAATTTTAACCACTACTTTTTCTGATCCTATCATTTCCATAACGTTCGCTGATTGGAGCCATTGATCGTTAAGAATGTGGTTCAAGGTATTCATATCATGGCCACTATACGCGAGTGTGCTTGCGCCAGGATTTTCTGAATTAGGAATGAACAATAAAAACCAAGGTAATGTAGTTGCTCCACTCTGTGTGTATTTATTAATATACGCCTCAAGCTCACTTTCAATATTAATAAAAGAAGGGTAGCTCGTTCCATGTTCTACGCTCCAAAGATCTGCATCATCACAGTCCGCAGTGTTAAAATCCTGATCTTGGTGAATGAATCCAAACACCTTGACGTTTTCACTCATTGTGTTTTGCCAAAGATTCTCAGTAGCTTGTACCCCTGCAATGCTCCCTGCGCACCATAAACTTGAAAAATTCATGACAACTGCTTTCCCTTTAGAAAGCTCTTTATACATGCTGTATTCATTTCCTTCACACGTAGTAAGCGTCCAGTTTGGAACTTGTGCGTTTAAGGCTAATGAAAGCCCCATAAATAATGTAATTAAAGACATTTTCATACTCAATATTTTTATATTTCAGGGCGCAAAAGTACACATTCTTTCATATTAACAAACAATTTATAAGTGATTTTTATTTTTTTATCAAACTTATTATGAGGTTGTTACACAATTTATTAAGTGTAAATTTGACACAAGGTTAAATAGTCTTAGCCTTTTTTTAATAGCCTTCATGAATACCATTAACTTAGTCGTATGAAAAGACTTGCCATAAAATATAGCCTTGAAATTATCGTCATCATCTTGGGTATTTCAATATCCTTTTATATGGAAAAGCAAAATGCAAAATCCTATAAAGAAGATCTTAAAAATCAATCTTTAAATCGTGTGCTGTCAAATATAAAAGTGGACCAGGGTGATTTTAAGTTCAATAGAAAAGCCAACCTGCAAGCCATTAAGTCTGGACAGTGGCTTTACAATAGAAAAGATTCTTTAGATCACTATTCAAAAGATTCTATTGGTTACCATTTAACGATGGCTACCTATTGCAATACAGTTTTTGTAGACAATCAAGAAGAATACCGCGGGCTTCAAAATAGCGGCTTAATTGAGCTAATTGAAAATGAAGCCGTCGTTGAACGCTTGCAGCAAAAATACACGATCCATGAATTCATGAAAAAAATAGAAGGTTATATAAATCAGGACGGTCTATTACAAGACTACTTCATCCATAACACTATCCGTTCTAAAGACATGGATATATTTATGGATTTCGTGGTCCCTTCTGCAATGAAGCAAAAAAATATCGAGGCCCACATCATGGAAAAAATTGCTTTGAAAGGAGACATTCACAAATTTTACGTGAAGCTAATTGACGGACAATTAAGTAGAGACAGTATTCTCGTTGAGCTGATTAAGGAAGAAGTTAAATAAAAGTTTTATGAAAAAAATCGGCGTTAAAAAGGGCACATTACTCCAAAAAAAAGGAGATATGAACACAAAGATTTACGAGGTTGAATCTGGACTTCTCCGAAGCTTTTCTATTGATTCGAAAGGAAAAGAACACGTTTTTCTATTTGCACCTAAAGGTTGGATTGTTGCAGATGCCTTTGAGCCTGAAAATGCATCTGAATTGTTTATTGAGGCCCTCGAAGACAGTATTGTTATTGTAAAAGAAAGGGACGAGTCATTAATTAACGCGTCTCCATTTCTCTTAGCCAAAAGAATTTCTGTTTTACAAAGCCGAGTGATTCGTTTAATGAGCGCCTCAGCTATAGAACGCTATGAATTCTTTTTAAAAACGTATCCCGATATCGTACAAAGAGTTTCTCAAAAAATGATTGCCTCTTTCCTCGGTATTACACCAGAAGCTTTAAGCAAGGCTAAAGGTGATAAAATGCGTGCTTCAAAAAAAGGTGCGATTTCTTAATTTAAATTAATGCATACTGCTTTTTAATTATTGAATTTTACATAAATTATATTTTATGCAACAATTAGAAAAAGGAAAAACATATGCATGGTGCTCATGTGGAAAGTCAGAAAATCAACCCTGGTGTAACGGAGCACATCAAGGCACAGAATATACCCCTCATATTTTTACAGTAGAAGAATCTAAGCCCGCAATGCTCTGCGGTTGTAAACAAACTAAAAACCCTCCGTACTGCGATGGTTCACATGCCAACTTATAAATGGACTTAAAAAAATAGGTTTTCTCTATAGTTTTAAGGGTGGCAAAAATAAAATATTCATTTTATCGTTTTGTGGTTATAGAGGTTTGGGTATAACCCCAAACCTTTTTTAATTTATAACCATATCTTTAGCATACCTTAATGTATTCATGAAAATAACTTTCCTTAAAAAAAGAAAATTTTGGATCCGTTTTACAGGTATTGTACTCGCAGTTCCCGTTGTTCTTCTGAGTATAGCAATAGCTGTTCTTTACCTTAAACAAGATGGTTTAATTCAATCTGAAATAAACGCGCTCAACAAAAACTACAAGGGCGAAATAAAAGTTGGTGATACGCATTTAGAACCCTTTACAAATTTTCCCTACATCTCAATTAAAGTTGATAACGTGCGCATCCACGAGTCTAAAGCGTCTGGAGCGGAGGAGCTTCTTCATGTTGCCGATATTTATGCTGGGTTTAACATTTGGGATATTCTTAAGGGAAACTACGATGTTAAAAACTTGCGGATTGAAGATGGGTTTTTAAACCTCATTTACCACAAAGATGGCACACTGAATATTCAGAATGCTTTGGCTACAAATTCAGATACTGAAGAAAGTGCTCCTCTTGACATTCATTTAAAAAATATTGAATTGCGCAATATTGATATTCATAAACTTGATGAAGCCTCTAATGTTGATATAGAGGCTTTTGTGTACAGCGCTAAAGGTGGGTTTCAAACTGCAGGGGAACTAATTAATGCACATATCGATACGGAATTTGAACTAAACGTTGTGGACAATGGTGATACGACATACATCAAGCACAAGCACTTTGAATTTCATACAGATCTCTCTCTCAATGACCAATCAGGTCTTTTGGTTTTAAAACCTTCAGGTATTCGCATGGAGCATGGTGATTTTGACATCGAAGGCTCTATTGACCTTAAAAATGAAGCGACATTAGACCTTGCTGTAAAGGGTACAAAACCGAATTTTGATATGCTTATTGCCTTTGCACCTGAAGAGTTAATTCCTGTTCTTGAGCGTTATAAAAATGCTGGAAACATCTATTTAAATGCTATTATAAAGGGGCCAACACTTCATGGAGTAATGCCTTTTATCGATGTGAGTTTTGGAGCAAGTGAAGCCTATCTCGAAAATACAAGTGTAAGAAAAAGGATTGATGACCTAGGCTTCCAAGGTCATTTTACAAATGGTGATGGACGCAATCTAAAAACGATGGAGTTTTCACTCAAAGGAATGCGCGCCAAACTTGAAACGGGAACTTTTTTGGGTTCTCTTTTGGTAAAAAACTTTGAAAATCCAGAGGTTGATATGCAGCTGAATGCAGACTTTAATGTTGATTTCCTTACAAAGTTCTTGAACTTAGAGGGTGTGAAAGCCGATGGAAGTGCTAAGCTAGACATAAGGTTTCATGATATTATAGATTTAGACAACCCTACATCTGCTTTAAACGAACTTAATCAGGCTTATTTCAGTGAATTAATTATAAAAGATCTGAGCCTAGAATCTTCTGACCTACCAGCGCCACTAAAGAAACTCGATATGCATCTTGTTATGAACGGCAAAAAAGCGGACCTTGAGCTATTTGACATGGTTTTTGGGGCTTCTGACCTATCAATTACAGGTTACCTCTCGGACTTGCCGGCTATTGTGCACCATGCTGATGTTCCCGTTAGCGCTCATCTCGAAATGACTTCTAATAAACTTGATCTATCAGAAATCACAAACTATTCAAAAACGGACAGCGCTGGGATTGATGAAATCATTAAAGAATTAAAGCTTGGGCTCTCGTTCAATACTTCTGCCCGAGAATTTACAGAGTCTAAAAACCTTCCTGAAGGAGAATTCTTTATAGATAACCTGCATGCAACACTTAAAAATTATCCGCATGAATTACATGATTTTCATATCGATATCCTCGTTGGAGAAAGAGATTTAAGCATCAAAGACTTTAAAGGTTTTATTGATGATTCTGACTTCCGTTTCAATGGTCTTGCTCATGACTATGGCTTTTGGATGAAGGAAAATCTTGATGGAGATGTTGATTTAGACTTAACACTACATGCTGATTTGTTACGTTTAGAGGATGTGTTTTCATACGGAGGAGAGAATTATGTGCCTGAAGAATATAGACATGAAGAATTAAAGGGACTTGAATTACACATTAACTCCAAGATGCATTATAGAGAATCTACGTTGCATTCTATTGACCTTGAGCTGGAACGTCTTAATGCTAAAATGCATGTCCACCCTATGCGTTTTGAGAACTTTAATGGGCTTTTTCATTATGAAGACGAACACATAATGGTTAAAGCATTCCAAGGGAAAATTGGACGAACGAACTTCGACCTTGATATGAATTACTATCTAGGAAAAAATCAAAGTATCAGAAAAAGGGACAATCATCTTGGAATTAAATCAAATTACATTGACTTTGATCAACTTTTTAATTTTGAGCTTCAGAGCCCTGGGAAAACAGAAGAAAAAATCGCCAATGAGAATGTTTCGACACATGAAGAGGCCTTTAATCTTTATGAGCTTCCTTTTACCGACATGACAATCGACGTCGATGTAGCCCATTTTCTATATCATCGTATAGATCTACAAAAAATACACGCGCGTATTCGCACCTCTCAAAACCACTATTTGTATGTTGATACGCTCGACTTAAAAGCTGCAGGAGGTGACGTTCGTATGTCCGGCTATTTTAATGGAAGCGATTCTAAGCATATTTATTTAAAACCGAAGCTAAAATTCAAAAACGTAGAATTAGATAAGTTGCTTTTTAAATTTGAAAATTTCGGGCAGGATGCCATCGTTTCTGAAAACCTTCATGGAAAACTTACCGCTTCAATTACAGGTAAAATCAGGATGTACCCTGACATGGTGCCTGATATTAATCAATCCGATATTCATATTGATATGAGTGTCTTAGATGGGCGCCTAGAAAATTATGACTATATGCTTATGTTGTCAGATTATATGGGAGATAAAGACCTTACCTCCGTGCGGTTTGACACACTCGAAAATCATATGGATATTACCAATGGAGAACTCAATATTCCTGCAATGACCATTGAATCAACGCTGGGGCATTTTGAGCTTTCAGGTAAACAAGACTTAGAGTTTAATATGGAATATTTTATACGTATCCCATGGTCACTCATCAAACAAGGTGCTCGATATAAGCTTTTCGGAGACAAAAAAACTGCCGATGGACAAACAGGAGACGATAAAATTATCGAAGTTGATCCCAATAAAAAAGTACGCTACCTAAATTTGAAAATTAAAGGCAATCCCGAAGATTTTAAAATTACGATTGGTAAGGATCGAAAAAATTAACTTTTTCAATCCTTTATCGCAAACAAATTATAGCGCTTAGGTTTTATTTAAATACAATTTACAAACTATGACAAGCCGTTCTATTCATAAAATAATTCCTGCACAGCGCGTAAATATGGGAGGACACCTATTGGACCAACCGTTACCAAGCCGTGAGGTTGAAAGTATTGACCCTTTTTTACTCATACACCACTGGGACGAACCACTCAATCCTGGAGGCAAACAAAGTGAGCTTGGTGTTGGACCTCATCCACATAGGGGCTTTTCTCCTGTTACTTTTATTTTTAAAGGCAGCGTACGTCACCAAGATTCTATAGGGAATACCGCCGTCATATCAGCAGGAGGCACACAATGGATGCATGCAGGGAGTGGCATCGTTCATAGTGAGCGACCAGGCATCGATTTGGTTGAAAATGGCGGCCAACAAGAATTTATTCAGTTTTGGGTTAATACACCTTCAAAATATAAAATGGAAGCTCCTTATTATCTCCCATTAACGGCAGAAGACACACCAAAAATCACTAGAGATGGGGCAGAAATTTCAGTAGTTGCGGGGGTGTTTGAGGGTGTTAATGGTCCAGCTAAAACATATAGCCCACAGACTTTACTTCGTATAAACGCTAAAGAAAATAGCTCAATGCAGCTTCCGCTACCCAAAACTTATAATTCACTTCTTTATTTGCTGAACGGAACACTAGAAGTCAACGGTTCTTCTATCTCAACAAAAGATATGGTCTGGTTCAAAAACGATGGCGATTTCATAGATGTAAAAGTCAAAGCTTCATCGCGTTTTATTATACTTTCTGGAGCTCCATTAGCAGAGCCAATAACCTCTTATGGTCCATTCGTTATGAATACACAAGAAGAAATACAAGCCGCTATTTTTGATTTTCAAAATGGTAAAATGGGCACTTTAAAGGAATCTTTTGAAGAGCGCTAAATTAAATAGCTTCCACGCATCTTTTAAGCAATGTTATTAATTACATAATCCTACTTATCTTTGAGCGCTTATTCGCAAGAATAGTTTAACGCATAACTAACTAGAAAAGAAGAAAATGGAATTTTTAGACTATCGATTTTTAGGGAATTCAATTGAAGTATGGGCTGTTGCCCTCGCTATAATTATCGGAACGTTTGTAGCAACGAAAATTGTTTATTGGGTCCTTTCAAATATTTTAAGGAAACTTACGGCAAAAACAAAGACCAATCTAGATGACGTTCTTATAGATAAACTTGAAAAGCCCATCCGTTATTCAATTTTAATCATAGGGTACTGGATTGCTATTCACTACATATATATTGAAAATGAGGGCGTAATGAACTTTTTGGAAGCTGTTGCATCTATTGCGGCTGTATTAACGCTAACTTCAATAACCTCACGTGTTTTTGATGCACTTGTTACTGAAGTAGTACAACCAATGGTTGAAAAAACTGAGGGTGGCGCTGATAATTATATATTACCCATCATTTCAAAGGCCGTCAAAGGAATTATTTGGACTTTCGGTATTATCATCGGACTCGATAATATTGGATTCGACATTACTGCTATGATCGCAGGTCTTGGAATTGGTGGATTGGCGCTTGCATTGGCAGCACAAGACTCGGTAAAAAATATTTTTGCTGGTATCATGATTTTCCTGGATAAGCCTTTCAAAATTAAAGATCGAATTCAAATTGAAGGCTTCGATGGAGTCGTTGAAGAGGTTGGATTAAGAAGTACGCGAATCAGAACACTGGATGGTAGAATTGTTACTATTCCCAACAGCACATTTACTGATAACAGCGTTGTCAATGTAACATCACAACCCGCTCTGAAAATTGTTCTCAATTTAGGCCTTACTTATGATACGGATGAAGTAGGTATGCAAAAAGGTGTGGACATTCTGAGACAAATCGTTGCTGACAATTCTGACATTTTAGAGGAAGACTGTTCCGCCGGGTTTAAAGACTTTGGAGATTTCTCATTGGGTATTTTATTCATCTATTATGTAAAGCCTGAAGCACACTGGCTTGACTCACAAAATACGATTAGCAAAGAGGTTCTCGCACGATTTACCGCTGCTGGTTTAGACTTTGCCTTCCCTACCCAAACGCTTTTGAACAAAAGCATCTAAAAATGAATGCCTAAGTTTTAAGGCTTTATTTTAAACATTCGCCTGTTGAAAGACTTGTGAATGAGATCGCATATCCAATTCTGTAACAATTAATTTGGTTATAAAAATAGACCTATGCAGAAAAGGGCAGGATCATTAGTAGTCAATCGAAATAAAGAATTGCTTCTCATTTATAGAAAAGGAAAATGGGACCTTCCAAAAGGAAAGGTTGAGAAAAGCGAAAAAAAAAAACATGGCGCACTCAGAGAGACGGCAGAAGAAACTGGCCTTGAGCTAAAGAACTTGTCTTTGCAACATCCTTTGAAAAAGACAGCACATCTGCTAAAGCAGAAAAAGATAAAAACCAAATGGTATTTGGTAAACTATATAGGGTACAAAAGAACAATGAAGCCCCAAAAAGATGAGGGTATAGAACAATGCATTTGGGTTAAACAGGAATCTCTCGTGTTTTATCTCCCATACCTTAGGTCTTATGCCAAGGAGGTCTTAAAATACTACATTGAGTATACGCAAAATCCGCTCGGGATAAAATTTGTTGCTTAGTGTCCTATCATCTTTGAGGGGTCAACTATGTCATCATATTCCGCTTCAGAAACATGACCAAGCCCCACAGCTGCCTCTTTTAACGTTGTTCCGTTTTTATGAGCGTATTTGGCTATTTCAGCAGCCTTATAATAGCCTATTTTAGTATTTAAGGCTGTTACCAACATTAAGGAATTCTCAAGATGTTTTTTGACCATTTCCTCATTTGCTTTTATGCCGGTTGCACAATTAACGGTAAATGAATTACAAGCATCTCCAATAAGCCTCGCAGATTCTAAAACATTTGCAGCAATAACTGGTTTGAATACATTTAATTCAAAATGTCCATTAGACCCTGCAACGGAAACGGTTACATCATTCCCCATAACCTGAGCACAAACCATTGTTAAAGCCTCTGGTTGCGTTGGATTAACTTTTCCCGGCATAATTGAAGACCCTGGCTCATTCTCTGGTAGCATGAGTTCTCCGATTCCACATCTTGGACCTGACGATAACATTCTAATATCATTCCCTATTTTCATCAAAGAAACTGCCGTTCTTTTAAGTGCCGAGGAAAGTTCAACCATAGCATCATGAGCTGCTAAAGCTTCAAATTTATTTGCAGCTGTTTTGAATGGCAATCCAGTAAAAGCTGCTATTTTTTGAGCTACAAGAACATCGTATCCTTTTGGAGTGTTGAGACCTGTGCCTACTGCTGTCCCGCCCAATGCAAGCTCTTTGACAGGTTCCAAGGCATTATGAATCGCCCTTAATGAATGGTCTAGTTGCGCAACATATCCACTAAACTCTTGTCCTAAGGTTAATGGGGTTGCATCCATGAAATGCGTGCGACCTGTTTTGACGATATTTTTGAATTCCAAAGCTTTTGCAGCTAATGTATTCTTAAGATTCTCAATTCCTGGAATTGTGACCTCAACAACCTGCTTATAGGAAGCAATGTGCATAGCGGTTGGAAAGGTATCATTGGAGGACTGAGATTTATTAACATCATCATTTGGATTCAATGTTTTACTCGCATCTGTCAAGCTTCCTCCATTCAACACATGTGCTCTATTCGCAATGACCTCGTTACAGTTCATATTAGATTGTGTTCCAGAACCTGTTTGCCAAATCACAAGTGGAAACTCATCATCGTGCATTCCAGAAATGATCTCGTCACAAACAGAGGAGATTAAATCTTTTTTAGCAGTATCGAGTACACCTAGCTCCTCATTAGTGTGTGCGGCAGCCTTTTTTAAAAAAGCAAATGCATGAACAATTTCAATAGGCATTGATGCAGCTGGTCCAATCTTAAAATTATTTCTTGATCGTTCGGTTTGGGCTCCCCAATATCTTGTTGCTGGAACCTTAACATCCCCCATTGTATCTTTTTCTATTCTATATTCCATTTTATAATGAATTATTTATTTAAATTTTTTAATTTTGTGTAAGCGTACAGCAAAAATAGTAGAACATGAGCACTTTTGGTATAGTTTTATTTCTTTTAATTGGAGGCATGGCCTTTTGGATGTTATTATTCTTAATGGGCTTCGTACTTCCTTATTGGATTACCTTAGGTATTTTTGAGCAATTACGTCCAAAAAGAGTTCTAGACGAGGAAGAAAAATAACACCTCTCAACTTTTAACTTTCCTATATTTATTGACTAAAAATCGTTTTCAACGTAACTTGTGGTTAGGTCGTTCTTTAGGATGAAAAAGTTGTCATACAGCTATACAAACAAAAATAACTAACTTCGACTTGTCAATAATTTGAACCCAAAGACTATGGAGATCACACCAGAAATTAAAGCTCGATTAGAACAGCTTAACAAGAAATATGCTGCAATTGGGCAAGATCTTGTTTCGTATTTAGACGGCTTGATTTTTGCAAATCCGCTAACTTATTGGGATTATATTGAGGTGGATGCGCTTTTGAGTCTTCAAAAGCCTAAAACAGACTATCCAGACGAAAAAATATTTATAGTATATCATCAAATTACAGAGCTTTACTTCAGCTTAATTCTCCATGAATTAGAACAACTATGTTACAATGGTAAAATCATTTCTGAATCAGGACAAGACCAAGGTTGGAACAAATCCTTAGATGCCAACTTCTTTATCTCTAGGTTGAAGCGCATCAATATGTATTTCGAAACATTGACGCAGTCTTTTGATGTCATGCGTTTTGGTATGGAAAAAGACCAATTCACAAAGTTTCGTATGGCGCTTTTATCGTCAAGTGGATTTCAAACCGCGGCATACAGGCGTATTGAAATCGCTTGTACGGACCTTAAAAATCTTGTGATCGAAGAGCGCAGAGAAGGACTTGAAAATGCTGACTACCATGAACAATTGGATAATATTTATTGGAGAAGAGGTGCTATCGTGGAGGAAACTGGAGAAAAAGCACTGACCTTACGTGATTTTGAAAAAAAGTACCTTCAAGAGTTTCACGACTTTGCAGATGAATATCAACCCATTAATATTTGGAATAAATTCATGAGCCTTTCCGATAAGGATCAAACAAACGAAGCGCTAATATCTGAACTAAGAACATTGGACGTAAATGTCAATGTAAACTGGCCTCTTATACATTATAGAACGGCCGTTCACTATTTATCCA
>Ga0228634_1001366_pt1 | contig 14248 bp, 12 predicted proteins | sample 42DmetaG_FD_190063 | JGI IMG/M metagenome (GOLD analysis project Ga0228634, IMG submission 190063) | Seawater microbial communities from Monterey Bay, California, United States - 42D | ecosystem: Environmental > Aquatic > Marine > Coastal | place: USA: California | collected 2016-09-27 | reverse complement strand
TCTACTATTTCTATTGCCAAAAAAAATGATTATGACTTTTTCAAATGATCAATTTAAAAATGAATTTATCTTTCCAACTAAAAACTCAAGTCTTGGTTTAATTAATAATTCTAGTAAAAAAGATGCCAAGCTTTTATTTGGGTTAGGGAATAATAAAAAATATACGATTGTAGATTCTAATAATGTGGGGGTTCTTTTGGAAGATTTGCCCAAGTACGAAATAACCAATTCTATTTCACAAGATGTATTTTTTTTAGACAAGCCATGTAATAAAATAAAAATTAAATCTTTAAAAAATGATTCGATCTATGAAATTATCACACTAAAGAATTTGAAAATAAAAAATATTAACTGGTGTACTCCATTTAATATGATTAATGATGTAATAATGGAATACAGTGTGGAGCAATATGGTATGGAAATGCATTTTAAGGCAATAAGTTTCGAAAATGTAAGCCTAGAAAAAGATTTTTTACAATTAGAAAAAAAATATACTTTTTCTGAGATGAAACAATATTTAAAAGAAATAAAAGCAATGCTTTCAATTTTTGACTGTAATGAATAGATTAATCTCTGTATTATTTATTTTAATTGCCTTAACAAGTTTCTCTCAAGGTTTTGAAGGTTTGATAAGTTATAAAATAACCCATACTAGTTTAGATTCTACCAACAATGAAATAGCTTCAATGCCTACTAAATTGGATTTTTATATTTCTGGAGAATTGGCTAGAATTGATCAAAGCACAAAAATAGGAACTCAAACTACCATCATTGATACACTATTAAAAAGAAATATTTTACTCATTAATTTAATGGATAAAAAATTTGGAATTATTTTAAATGGTAACGATACTAGTGATGTTGAAAATATTATTTACACAGAGGAATCTGATGATTTCTTAGATCTAGAATGTAAAAAAGCTATTATTAATAGCAAAAATAAAAAAACCAATAGATCTACCACCTCCACTATTTATTACACCAATACAATTGACAATTCCTACAATATTAATTTTAAGAAATTAAAGGGTTTTCCAATTTATTACGAAATAATTTCTGATAACATTATATCCACCTACGAAGCTATTGAAATGACTAAAAAAAATATAGATCCAAAAATTTTTGAAATTGACAACAATACATCCATCTATAAAATGGAGGAATTCAAAGCTCTAATGACCCAATAATTCCTAACAACTGTTCGTTAAGAATACCTTTTCTCTTTGTAAGAATCAATATTTAGTTTCCATTACATTTGGATTATAATTAATGACTGCTAAAAACCAATACAAAAATTTCCAATTTAACTCTTCTAAAAAGAAAAGTAATAAAGAATATTTTAAGGGTATTAAAGCCTTTTTTGAAGATGAAAGATTTCACAAAACCTCTGGTTTGTTTCTTGTACTTATTTCTATTTATCTCTTCTTTTCGTTTACCTCTTATCTTTTTACATGGAAATACGACTTAAGTATTATTGATGGAAAATCAATTGGTTTTGTTTTTAACGGAGAAGAAAGTGAAATTCAAAACTGGTTGGGTAAGTTTGGTGCTTACATAGCCCATAGATTTTTAAAAATATGGTATGGTTTAGCTTCTTATCTATTTGTTTTAGTTTTTTTTGTTATTGGTTTCAAATCTCTATTCAAATACGAATTAATACCTATAACTAAAACATTAAAAGTTAGTTTTATCTCTTTAATTTGGCTTTGTACTTTCTTAGGATTTGTATTTGAGAAATCAGATTTAGATTTCATGGGAGGACTTTACGGAAGAGTAATTAACAACTGGTTAATTGGAGTTTTTGGACAAATAGGTACTGGTTTTTTTATTTTTTTCTTTGGAATTTCTTCAGTTGTTTTATTATTCAACCCTTCTTTATCCTGGGTTGTAGATTTCTTTAATAAATTTTCTAAAAAGATTAAGGAAAATGTATCAGACAAGGATGGTTTTACAATTGTTCCTAGCGAATTAGAAACTGAGCAGGAAGTTCCTGAGGAAAATACATCTATTGATCTAAATACGGGTTCTAACGAAGTGGAAGACGAAATAAAGTCTAATGAAGCTAATAGTGAAGCTAGTGATTTAGAATTAGATGTTAATTTGAATGAAAACAAATCACATTCTAAAGAATTAGAAAGTCCAGAATCTCCAGATGAATTAGCAATGGCTGTTGAAGTTGCAAAAACTGAAACAGAATTAAGTAAAAAAGATTTAGATAGGAAATTAAAAGAGTTTGGAGAATACGACCCAAAATTAGATTTATCGGAATATAAATTACCAAATATAGATTTACTAGAAGAGCATGGTAGTGGAAATATTTCTGTTGACAAAGATGAATTAGAAGGGAATAAAAACAAGATTATTGAAACGCTTCTCAATTACAAAATAAATATTTCAAAAATAAAAGCAACCATTGGACCTACAGTTACTCTGTATGAAATTGTTCCTGCACCTGGTGTACGTATATCTAAAATTAAAAACTTAGAAGACGATATAGCATTAAGCCTAGCAGCCTTAGGAATAAGAATTATTGCACCTATGCCAGGAAAAGGCACGGTTGGTATTGAAGTTCCAAACTCTAATCCAGAAATAGTAGCAATGAAGTCGTTAATAGCTTCAGACAAGTTTCAAAATAGTAAAATGGAATTGCCAGTAGCTCTAGGTAAAACCATTTCTAACGAATCTTTAATTGCAGATCTTACCAAAATGCCTCACTTACTTATGGCAGGTGCTACCGGACAAGGAAAATCTGTAGGTTTAAATGCTATTTTGGTATCTATAATTTATAAAAAGCATCCTTCTCAAGTTAAATTTGTTTTAATAGATCCTAAAAAAGTAGAATTAACTATTTATAATAAAATTGAAAGACACTTTTTAGCAAAATTACCAGACGAGGAAGAAGCAATTATAACAGATACAACAAAAGTAGTTAACACCTTAAATAGCTTGTGTGTTGAGATGGAAGCTAGGTACGAACTTTTAAAAGAAGCAATGGTTAGAACCATTAAAGAATACAACCACAAATTTGTCCAAAGGAAATTAAATCCTGAAAAAGGTCATAAATACATGCCCTATATTGTATTGGTAATAGATGAATTTGCAGATTTAATAATGACTGCTGGTAAAGAAGTTGAAACTCCAGTTGCTAGGATTGCACAATTAGCAAGAGCAGTTGGAATACACTTAATAATTGCAACACAAAGACCTTCAGTTAATGTAATAACTGGAACCATCAAAGCAAATTTCCCTGCTAGAATTGCATTTAGAGTAACCTCCAAAATCGATTCTAGAACCATATTAGATGCTGGGGGAGCTGACCAGCTAATTGGCAGGGGTGACATGTTATTCTCGCCAGGAAACGAGTTAATAAGGCTACAATGCGGTTTTGTAGATACTCCAGAAGTAGATGAAATCGCCGAATTCATAGGTTCTCAGAGGGGATATCCGAATGCGTTTTTGCTTCCTGAGTATATTGATGAAGCTAATGAACTTAAAGAAATTGACGACGAATTAGATAGTTTGTTTGAAGATGCAGCTGAAGTTATTGTAAATGCCCAACAAGGTTCTGCATCTTTATTACAACGAAAATTAAAATTGGGCTATAATAGAGCTGGTAGAATAGTTGATCAGTTGGAAGCTACAGGTCTTATTGGACCTCACAGAGGAAGTAAAGCTAGAGATGTACTAATTCCTGATGTATTGGCTTTGGAACAGTTTTTGAGTAATCTAAGAGAAAAAGGGAAACTATGAGGTTAAATAAAATATTATCAATAGTATTTCTAATTGTAATGTGTCTGACTTTTTTTGGACAATCTTTAGAAAATGATGATTTAAAATGTGAGAAAATTCTTCAAGAAGTTAGTGATAATATTCAAAAAAATAGCGCTTCAAAATTTAACTTTAAATTGGAAATAAAAAGTGAAGATATTAATGAAATTCAAAATGGATATGCTCTTCTAGAAAATGAAAAGTTTTATTATAAAACTGAAGAAAGAGAAGTAATATGTGATGGTATCAATGTTTGGACATATTTGCCTGAAGACAATGAGTGCTATATAGATTTATTGGAAGACTTAGACAATACTCTTAATCCAAGTGAAATTTTCACTTTATGGAAAGAAGGGTTTAAATTTAAATACATGAACAAAACAATAGTTAATAATCAAACGATTCATAAAATTAAATTGTTCCCCTCTGAACCTGATAAAAGCACATTTCATACCATTATTATGGATGTTAATGAATCCTTAAAATTAATTACTGAAGCTTCTGTCAAAACAAAAGATGGTGTAACTATAAACACTACAATTGGTAAGCTTACAAGTAACCCTAAAATAAATATTAAGCAATTTTCCTGGGATGCAAGTAGTCATCCAAATACAGACGAAATTGACAATCGTTAATTAAGAAGTTCTAGTGCATTATTTAAAGCAGCCTCTCCAGTCTTATCTCCTCCTAACATTTTAGCTAAAACTTGAATTCTATCGTCCTTAGATAAATAACTTATACTAGATTCCATTTCCCCTGCAATAACCTTTTTATTGACATTCAAATGGTGTTTAGCAATTGCTGCAACCTGAGGAAGATGGGTAATATTAATAACTTGAGAAGAAGTAGAAATTTCTTGCAACAAAGAACCTACTTCTGAAGCTACCTTACCACTAATTCCTGAATCAATTTCATCAAAAATAAGCGTAGATATTTTATTAAATGAAGAAGATATATATTTCATTGCTAGTGCAATTCTTGAAAGCTCACCACCAGACGAAAACTGATGTAAAGGTGAAAAATTAGGATTGTTATTTACCGAGATTAAGAGATATATTTGATCAGTACCATACTCTGTAATAGAACTATTTTCTATAAGTTCAATTTTAAAATTTGCATGACCCATAGAAAGGGTTTTCAATACTTTATTTATCTTTTTTTCTATAGTAGATATATTCAATGAGCGAAGTTTAAAAAGCTTGTTGCCAGTTTCAAGACACTGTTTTTTATTTGACTCTACTAAATTATTAACCTCCTTAAGTTCTAAATCCATTTCAGATAATTCAGATAACTCTTTTTTGAAAATATCTCTTTTTTGAATTAGGGATTTTAAATCTGCAACATTGAATTTCTTTAAAAGAAAATTAATTTGTCTCAACTGTTGGTCGAGTTCATGAAGATTTTTTTTATCTGCACTAAGATTAGAGAAATTTTGATTGATTTCATGAAAGACATCTTCCAATTCTATTTTAATTGAATCTATTCTATCAGAAATTGAGGTAAAGTCTTGTAAATTTGTTTTCAAGTCAATTGCTTGAGAATTCAAATCTCCAAATAAATCTCTAAGACCATTGTTTGAAGAATAGATATTATTTATTTTTTCTAAAATATCATTAATCTCATCTTGATTTGCTGCAATTTTGTAATCATTTTGAATTGCTTCCTCATCCCAGTTCTGGAAGTCATAATTGGACAATTCATCTAATTGAAACTTTAAAAAATCTTTTTTTTCATTTAAAACATCTACTTTTTCAACAATTATCTTTTGTCTTTCAAGAGATTTAGAATATTTTAAAAAAGCATTTTTATAGTTGATTAACGTAGTTTTATCATCTAAAAAACTATCTATAAAATCGTATTTGAAATTCAAAGAACCCATCTTATTAATAAGATGTTGTCCATTAATTTCTATAATATACTGACTTATAAGTTTTAGTTGATCTAATTTGACTGGTGAATCGTTAATAAATGATCTGGAGCTTCCATTTTTTCTAATTTCTCTTCTTATAATAAGATCTTCTTCAATATCTAAATCCATTTTAACAAGTTGTTCCAGAACTTGTTCATTTAAAGAAAAAATACCTTCTACAATACATTTTGAATTTGGGTCTTTAAGAATCTTATTGGTTGACCTAGCTCCAATTAAAAGCTCTATTGCTCCAAAAATAATAGATTTACCAGCACCAGTTTCTCCAGTTATAACAGTAAACTCTTTTTTAAAGTCAATAACTGTCTTAGTAATTAACGCATAATTTGATATGGTTAATTTTTGAAGCACTTATTTAATTATTTGAATTTCAACACGTCTATTAGCAGCCCTTCCGGTTGGATTATCAGAACCATCTGCAGCTAAATTTTCAGCTAAAGGATGTACTTCTCCCATTCCAATAGTTTCAATTCTCTTAAAACTTATTCCTCTGTTAATCATATAGGTTTTAACAGATTCTGACCTTAATACAGAAAGTATTTGATTGTATTTCATCGAACCAGTATTATCGGTATGTCCTATTGAATTTACCCTCCATGTAGGATTACTTTTTAAATCTTCTATTAATTTATCAAGTTTTGATTTTTCACTATTGGATAAATCCGAACTTTCTGATTTAAAGTTAATATTGTCGTAAAATAAAATATGTTCCTCTGCTTTCTCTTCCTTAGAATCAGATTCTTTAGCACCAATATCTTCTTGGGTTACAGAATTAGAATTATCAGCAATGATTGGTTGGTTGGAAGTAGGTAAAGTGTCTTTTACCAACTCTGTTTTTTTACTGGTTTTCTCTGAAGATTCTAATGATTTAGAATTAGCGTCATTAGAAAGATTTGACGAAACAACAGGTGAAGCTTTTAAAACGTTATTAATTACCATTGGCTGTTTTTCAATAGTTATTTTTTCTTCAATTTCAATAACAGCATTGGAAACAACAACTTCATCTTCTGCAATTTCTATAGACTTAGAGTAAGAAAAAATTCCTTTTTGATTTTCTGAAACATTAATAGAATCGTAAATAGTAAGTGTATCTATATCAAATTTTATATTGTAAAAATTTCCTGACTCAAATACAAAAACAAATTTTCCTGAAGACTTGTTAATTTGAAATTCTTTATAAACTGGATAATATTTGTCATTTTGAACTGAAACTTCAATATTCTTGATTGGTTTTCCATTTTGGTTAGTAACCTTGCCTTTATAAACAGCTAAACTTGATTCTTCTTGGTTAGGTAAAATCATTTCATAGATATCGGATTTTCCTTTTCCGCCATTTCTAACAGATGAAAAGTAAGCTCTATTACCTGTAACAGTTGGAACAAAAGAAAGATCGTCGTTCACAGTATTAATTGGGTAACCCATATTTTTAGGAGAAGACCAATTTAATTCTTTATCTAATTCCGATTTAAAAATATCAAGACCTCCAATTGAAGAATGCCCCTTTGAAGAAAAATACAAAGTTTTACCATCTGAGTGAAAATATGGGGATTCTTCATCATATTCGGTATTAATCGGTTCGCCCAGATTTTGTGGTGAAGACCAAGAACCATTGTCTAATTTCTTTATCATCCATAAATCTTTTCCTCCTAAGCCTCCATCTCTGTCGCTAACAAAAAAGACCATGTTTTTATTTAAATCCATGTTGGCAGATGTTTCTAAGTAACTTGTATTGACTTTATTTTGAAATATTTGTGGATCAGTCCAAACGTTTCCATTTTTATAGGATTCAAAAATTCCTCTTCCCAATGGACCAATATTATTGTCATTATTTACCATCGAAGAAAGTAAATATTGACCATCTGCTGAAAGATACAAAGCTGAAGTACTCTTTTTAGTGTTTATCGGACTAGGCATTAGCTTTGCTTGTGTCCAATTATTACCTACTTTTTCGGAAAAATAAATGTGCTCATAGAAATCTCCCTGATCGTCTTTGTTATCTGTTAATCCATCTGGTTTCTTTGCAGTAAAAAACATAGTATTTTCTTGAGCGTTTAATAAAGGCTTATATTCTGAAAACTCAGAATTGACAGTCTCAAGAGGATAAATTTTAACATCTACAGGGTTTTGGACTAATTTTAATGCATTTTTTGACCTTCTGATTTTCCTAGCATTAGACCTCACAGCATCTTCATTGTACTCTGATAAAAAGTTGCCATAAAATTCATATTTTTCTATAGCTTTTTCAAATTCATAGTTCATATGGTAGGCATTGCCTAACAATTCTATAGCATCTATTGGGGCATTTTTCTCCCTAGGATTTGCAATTTTATAGGCTACAGTCAAGCTTTCTAAGGCTTTTTCATAATATGGAATAGCTTCTTTTTCTCGATTTGGTAAATTCATTAGACAATTTCCTATAAAAAAATGAGTATTACAGTTTTCAGGATCTAATTCTTTCATTTCAAGAAGAATGTCTAATGCAGCAGAATAATCATAGACTTCTAGATAATGTAAAGATTTAAAATATAAACTTTTAAACGACTGTGCACCAACATTTAAAGAAGTGATAATGGTAACTAAAAGAAGAATTAATTTATTTTTCATGGATAAATTTTATTAATTTATTATTTAAAAAATCAGGACAATTTACGGGTTTTTTTGTTTGCTTATCTACAAACACCAAAGTAGTACTTCCAAAATTGAGTAAATCACCATTTGTATTATGTATTTCGTATTTAAATTTTATTTTAAAATTGGTTAACTCATTTATTGTACATTTCACCGACAATTCTTCATCATAAAAAGCTGGTAATATATACTTTATGTTAAAGTCAGAAACAGGTAACAAGTATCCTTGAGCTTCTAAGTTTTTATAACTAATTCCCAAAGATCTCAAAGCTTCAACTCTTGCTACTTCGTAATATTGAGCATAATTTCCATAATAACAATATCCCATTTGATCAGTTTCCGCATATCTTACTCTAACCTTAGTTGTTGATTGGAACATATTATTTATTTTAGGGACGTGTTAAAACGTTATTATAAATTTTCAATCTTAATTTCAGCTTATTTTATACTGATTTTATCTTGTCAAAGTTACAAAATAGTAGATGTAAATTCTTCCATAATTGATATTGAAAAAAATATTTCAGAGGAAGAATTTGAAGAAATCGAACTTTCAAAATATAGAGATTCTATTTCAAAAGAAATGGATCAGGTAATTAACTCTAGTTCAATTGCTATGGAAGTTGGATGTCCAGAGGGACTTTTAGGAAATTTCATTTCTGATTTAGCTATACTTTATATAAGAAAAAACTTTCCTGAAAACGAATTTAATCCTGACTTTTGTATTTTAAATAATGGAGGGTTCAGAAGTACTTTAAATGAGGGTACAATTACAATAGGCGATATTTTTCAAATAATGCCATTTGACAACCATCTATTGATTTTAGAAATAAAAGGAGAAGAAATGAATGATTTAATAAAATATATTAAAGATAAATCCACTACCAATATTTCTAGAAAATCTGGTGTTCCATTAAGTGGAATAAGACTGAAAATAAGTGGTGATAAAGTCACTCGTTGTATGATTAGCAATAAAATGTACGACCCTTTAAAAACCTATAAGATTTTAACTACCAATTATTTAGCTAGTGGTGGGGATGACATGTTTTTTTTAAAGAACTGTAAAACTTTACTTAACACCAAACTTTTGCTAAGGGATGTAATAATTAGATATATTGAAGAATTAGGTAAGAATAATATAAAAATAAATGCTCAATTTGATGGTAGAGTCCAAGTTTTCCAATAGAAGAATTTTTGTAAAAAAAATTGTTTTAGCAAGCATCTCCATACCATTGCTAAATAGCTTTAGCTTTTTAAATAAAAAAACTGGGAGCAGAAAAATCACTATTTTACATACCAATGACATGCATAGTCATATAGATTCCTTCCCTGTAAATCATTCTAAATACCCAGGAATGGGAGGAATGAGAAGAGTAGCTAGTCTTGTTAAAAAAATTAGAAACGAAGAAAAAAATGTTATTTTAATAGATGCTGGAGATGTATTTCAAGGAACTCCTTATTTTAATAGATACAAAGGGAGTTTAGAGTTGAAGATTATGAGCAGTATGGGTTATATCGCATCTACCATGGGAAACCACGATTTTGACAATGGGATAAATGGTTTCAAAGAAGTATTACACCATGCTAATTTTCCTTTTATATGCTCCAACTATGAATTTTCTGATACCGAAATGTCAGAAAAAACTAGAAAATATTTAGTGAAGGAAGTGGATGGAATAAAAATCGGTTTATTTGGACTTGGTATTGAGCTGGAAGGATTAGTTGGTAAAGATTACTATGGAGAGACAAAATATCTAGATCCTTTAGAGACAAGTAACTATTGGGCTAATTATCTTAAAAATAAAGAAAAATGTGACCTAGTAATTTGTATTAGTCATTTAGGGCATGAGTATGAAGGCGATAAGATTTCAGATTTAAAATTAGCAAGACTTTCAAAAAATATTGATGTTATTATTGGCGGTCACACACATACTTTTTTAGAAAAACCCAAGTTGATAAAAAATACAGAAAATAAAAATGTAATTGTCAATCAAGCTGGCTGGGGGGCGCTTGCTCTAGGAAGAATTGATTTAGAATTTTCAAAAAAAAATGGAAAATTAAATTCTTTATCTGTTAACGATATTTCTAAAAAAAACTATGCCAAAATCTGATTTTTTTACAGAATAAAATATTTTTAAAAAACAATAGCAAATTAGTTTTTTTTTTAACTTTTTTATTAAATATTTGTTTGAAGTTTAAGCGTTCAGTAAAATTTTCAATAGTTACCTCAATTGTCATTTTTACAGCTACTTTTTTTAACAAAATAAATTTTAATAAATGAGTAAATCTTTTGAATCAACTTGGAATAATTGTCTAACAGTCATTAAAGACAATGTCTCAATTCAAGCATTTAAAACATGGTTCGAACCAATAAAACCTATAAAACTTAAAAGCAATGTTTTAACTATCCAAGTCCCTTCCCAGTTTTTTTACGAATGGCTTGAGGAACACTATGTTGATTTATTAAAAAAGACTATAAGAAAAGAAATTGGTGCTGAAGCCAAATTGGAGTATAGCATTGTAATGGAAAACAACAGTGGCAATAAAAATCCATACACTATTAAAATTCCTACTACCGACAATAGCATTCTTAAAAATCCACAAGTTAGCATGCCTGTAGATATTGGCAATAAAACTATTAGAAACCCATTTGTTATCCCTGGACTTAGAAAAGTTAACGTTGACTCTAACTTAAACCCTAACTATTCATTTGAAAATTTTATTGAAGGAGATTGCAACAGACTTGCTAGGTCAGCTGGTTTTGCAGTTGCTGAGAAGCCTGGAGGAACAGCTTTTAACCCACTTTTAATTTACGGTGGTGTTGGCCTAGGAAAAACACATTTGGGGCACTCTATTGGGATAGCAATCAAAGATAGACATCCAAACAAAACTGTACTTTACGTATCGTCAGAAAAATTCACTCATCAGTTTATTGACTCAGTAAAAAATAATTCAACCAATGACTTTATTCATTTTTATCAAATGATTGATGTTTTAATTATTGATGATGTTCAATTTTTTGCTGGAAAAGAAAAAACACAAGATGTATTTTTCCATATTTTCAATCATCTCCACCAAACAGGAAAACAATTGGTTTTAACCTCTGACAAAGCACCTGTTGAAATGCAAGGAATGGAACAAAGACTTCTATCTAGATTTAAATGGGGACTTTCTGCAGACTTACAAATGGCAGATCTTGAAACAAGAATTGCTATACTGAATAAAAAAATGTACGCTGATGGAATTGAGTTACCATCTGAAGTTGTTGAATATTTAGCCTACAGTATCTCCAACAACATAAGAGAACTTGAAGGTGCTTTAATTTCTTTAATCGCTCAATCTTCTCTTAACAAAAAGTCCATAACACTAGATTTGGCGAAACAAATGATAGACAAGTTTGTTAAAAATACCGCTAGAGAAGTTTCTATAGAGTATATCCAAAAAGTGGTATGCGATTATTTTGATCTTCCTATTGAACTTATGAAGTCCAAGACCAGGAAGAGAGAAGTTGTTCAGGCTAGACAAATAGCTATGTATTTTTCTAAAAAAATGACTAAGTCATCACTTGCCAATATTGGAATGCATTGTGGTGGAAAAGACCATGCAACAGTACTTCACGCTTGCAGAACGGTTAATAATCTTGCTGAAACAGATAAACACTTTAGAACTTATCTTGCAGATTTAGAAAAAAAATTAAGCGTACAATAATTATCTTTTAGTACATGTATAAAGTCCTAATGGTATGCTTAGGTAACATATGCAGGTCTCCCCTAGCACAAGGCATACTTGAGAAGAAATCAAAGGAAAATAAGCTAAACATCTGTGTTGATTCTGCTGGAACTGGCGGATGGCATGTAGGTGCTTCACCCGATTTGAGAAGTATAAATATTGCTAAAAAATACAATATAGATATTAGCCAACAAAAAGCAAGAAAATTTTCGACCTATGATTTTAAAAATTTTGATAAAATATACGTAATGGACACTAGCAATTACAGAGATATAATAAGGTTGTGCTCCAGTGAAAATGAATGCAATAAAGTTGAGTTGATTTTAAAAAAAATTGACCCAGAAAATAATCCTTCTGTTCCAGATCCATATTATGATGAAGATGAAGGATTTGAGAAAACATATAGATTACTTGAAAAAGCTTGCTCTAAAATAATAAGTGAAATTTTGATAAATGAATAAAGGAATATTGTATCTAATACCTGTCCCTATTCATAGTGAAGAAGATTTCAATATTAAACTTATTCCTCCCTACATTATTGAAATAATCAATGACCTTAAGTTTTTTGCAGTAGAAAATATAAGAACTAGTAGAAGATTTATCAAAAAAATAAATCCAAATTTTGATATAGATAATACCAATTTTTTTACTGTAGATAAAAGAGGAGGAAAGGAAATTATTAGAGATTTAATAGATTATCTTTTAGAGGGAAATAATGTTGGTATAATGAGTGAATCTGGTTGTCCGGGAATTGCAGATCCTGGACAAGAAATTTGTGAATTAGCTCATAAACATCAAATAGCTATAAAACCGTTAATCGGACCAAGTTCAATTATTTTAGCATTAATGGCTAGCGGGTTAAATGGCCAAGAGTTTAAATTCCATGGCTACCTACCTATTGAACAAAAAGAAAGAATAAAAGAAATAAATATTATTCAAAAAAAATCTGGAGCACATATTTTTATTGAAACACCATACCGAAATCAAAAGGTCTTAGAAGATTTAATAAAACAACTAAAACCTCAAAACAAAAGAATAAGTATTGCTATTGATATAACTGGGAAAAGTGAAAAGATTATTACTAAAAGTGTCTATGAATTTTCTAATAGTAAAATAATTCTAGAGAAAAAACCTACTATTTTCATATTTGAATAAATTTTTAATTTATTTTTAAATTGACCTTCATTGGTGTAAAAGGAGGAATCTGATTAATAAATGAACCGTTTTTTCCAAATAGAAGATTAGATGGGATTAATGCAACAATTGAATCTCCTTTTTGAAAATTACCTACTAGAATTTCAAACCCTTTCAATAATTGTCCCTCTTTACTTTTATCATATATTTCTGGCTTTAAATAGTTTGTTTCATAAATTAAACGCCCTGAAATTTCCCTCAAGGTATACCCGATTATAATTTCATTTTTTATAGAATCTCTATAAAAATTTAAAGAGTCATTAGAAGATAATTTGATAGCATATAAACCACGATTTTTATAAATATTTAAAAATTTACTGTCCCATGATTTTTTTGCAAGATTCATTATTGAATCTTCTTTATTATGGGCAGATATTTCAAGTTTTTTCTCATAATCTATTTGCTCTTGAAGATTAAAATAACCTAAAACCTTTAAGTCTACTTTTAATATTGAAGAATCTATTGATAATCTATTAAAAAAAATTTCACCAAATAAACTCTTATAAAAAACTGAAGATTTCATAGAAAATGACAAACTATCTCCTTTAAAAGTCTTTAATAAAATAGCATTCAAAGCAGATTTTAAAATAGTGGAATCGTAGAAAAAGGAAGAAACTCCATCTAAACCATTTTCTTTTGAGGAAAAAATAATTTTTTGGTTAGTATCTTTAGCAATAATATCCAAATTAACAATACATCCTTTATTAACATGATTGGTATCTCCAGAAATTTCATGAAAATGTAATAAATAGCCATTATCAGTTTTAATAAATGGGTTACTTTTTTCTTTACAACCGTACAGAAAAAAAAATATGATATAAAAGAAAATAGCTTTATAAAACATCTATAATCTTAATAAAGTATAAAACTGTAGATAAAGGTGGAATAAGCTTAGAATCTCCAGAAATTCCATGAGCTATATGATGAGGTAAAATTACTAAAGCACTATCGTTCTTTTCTAAATAGGTTACAACTTCATGAATACCTGTTTCTATAGTAGAATGT
>Ga0228634_1001359_pt1 | contig 14302 bp, 11 predicted proteins | sample 42DmetaG_FD_190063 | JGI IMG/M metagenome (GOLD analysis project Ga0228634, IMG submission 190063) | Seawater microbial communities from Monterey Bay, California, United States - 42D | ecosystem: Environmental > Aquatic > Marine > Coastal | place: USA: California | collected 2016-09-27 | reverse complement strand
CTGTTACTTTTAATTCATCCCGGGTCATTTCAGGTCATTCGGTAGAGGTGCTTCCATCCAGAACCTTTGAGATGCGTATTGAGCATAGGTTTGGAGATATTGCTGGTAGCAATGGAGGTTACCAAACAATGTTTGGTTTTGACAATGTTTCTGATATGCGAATTGCTTTAGAATACGGAATTAATGAAGATTTCATGGTAGGTTTTGGACGATGCAAGGGCGCAGGCGAACCATATAGATCACTTTTAGATGGGTTTTTAAAGTACAAAGTATTGAACCAAAATAATGGTGAAGCACCTATTTCTTTGGCAGCAATTGGTGGTGCATCATTTACCTATCAGCAAGCTTCGTCTGATATGAGTAGTGTAAGTCATTTTCCAGAGACAGTTCATAGATTGTCTTATTTTACACAGCTAAATATTGCCCGTCGTTTTGGAAAGTTATTGAGCGTTAGTTTAATGCCAACTTTTGTCCATAGAAACTATGTTGCTCCATTGGATGTCAATTCTTTATTGTCTTTGGGGAGTGCATTCAGAGTACGTCTTTCTAAAAAGTTTTTTTTAATGATGGAATACTATCATTGTTTTAATGATGGTGAATTTCGTAAAAATGGATTTAAAAACAGTCTCGGTATTGCGTTAGAGTGGGCTACATTTGGACATAATTTCACTATAAATTTTACGAATTCGAAAGGATTGGGAGAGACCCAATTTATACCATACACCTTTGAAGATTGGTTGAATGGTCAGTTCAGACTTGGTTTTTGTGTAAGCCGTCAATTTTCCTTTAATAAATGAGATTTTTGAATTTTCTTTTTTTAATGTTCTTTTTAATGATGTTCTCATGTACTAAAGACAAAGTGGACAACAATGTAAATTTGGTTTGTGCAGATGTGGTTTCATTTGAACAAGAAATCGAACCTTTAATTAATCAGCATTGTATAGGGTGTCATAACTCAAGCTCGGCTTCTGGAGGTTATAATCTTGAAGGCCATACCAACATATCGAATCAAGCAGATCAAATAATTGGAGCAATGCAAGCCAGTGGTTTTCAATTAATGCCAATAGGAGGTCCTGCTTTAAATGATGATTTAATTCAGCAATTTCTATGTTGGATGGAACAAGGGAAATTAAATAACTAATAACTAAACTCAGAAATATGAAAAAAACTACAACTTTAATTCTTGTTGCATTTGTAGCAATACTGTTTGCATTCCAATGGGGGATAGATATCAATCAAGAAACTTTTAGACCAATGAATTCTGGTGGTGCTGGCCCAGGTAAAACAGGTGCTCCTGGGGAATCAAACTGTACTGCTTGTCACGCTGGATCTGTCATAGATGGCGCAAATGTAAATGTTCTAACCATTTCAGATGGCTCAGGCCCTGTAACTACTTATGTGCCAGGTAACACATATGCTGTCTCACTGGCAATGAGCACGAATCCTCAGAAAAAAGGATTTCAAGCAACGGCCTTAAATACTTCTGATGAAATGGCTGGTTCTTTTAGTGCGTCCGCGAGCACAGCAATTAGTTCTCTCGGTAACCGAAGTTATGCCAATCACATATCAGCGAGTAATACGAGTGCTGTTTCTGAATGGCTTTGGGATTGGACCGCACCTAGTTCAAGTGCAGGCGATGTGACTTTTTATGTGTCTAGTAATCACGCCAATGGGAATGGTACAACGAGCGGAGATGAGATATTCTTGTCTCAACATACTTTTGCTGAAGATAATGGAGCTTCAATAGACAATCATTCTTTTTTCTCTGAAGTAGCATCCTTTATTCCAGAAACAAATGAATTGTATATCGCTTTGAATCATACTGAATTGGGAATTATAGACGTCGCTCTTTTTGATTTAAATGGCAAGCAGGTCTTTAACAAGAAAAAGTTATTGCTTTCCTCGGGGGATAGTTCATTAAGGTTAAAGGTGAATTCGACAGTTGGAAACGGAACCTACATACTAGCGCTCAAACTTGGAGCAGAAGAAATTTCAAAAACCGTAAATATTTTAAGATAAATTTTAATTCTGTAAACCATTCATCTGTAGTGGTTAACACAATAATATTGCCCGTTTATTAATTTAAATGGGCATTTTTTTTCATTTTTTTCTTGGTATAATAAAAAGAGTGTTTACCTTTGCACCCCGCAAGTAATTAAACGTAGTTATTTGTAATAGTCCTTTTTGTTTGTATTGAGCGAGAGGATTTTTTATTGTTTAGGAGTTTGAAAGCGAATAAACGACAAAAGAAAGTTCTTTGAATTATTGAAGGAAAAGTAAGAAAACAGCGAATCAAGATTAAGAATTAACATCACGAGCTTTAAAATTCGAAGTTATTATACAACGGAGAGTTTGATCCTGGCTCAGGATGAACGCTAGCGGCAGGCCTAACACATGCAAGTCGAGGGGCAGCACAAAGATAGTTTACTATTTTGGTGGCGACCGGCGCACGGGTGAGTAACGCGTATGCAACCTACCTTATACAGGAGTATAGCCCGAAGAAATTCGGATTAATCCTCCATAGTATTTTCTAATGGCATCATTTGGAAAATTAAAGCTTCGGCGGTATAAGATGGGCATGCGTCCTATTAGCTAGATGGTAAGGTAACGGCTTACCATGGCAACGATAGGTAGGGGGCCTGAGAGGGTGATCCCCCACACTGGTACTGAGACACGGACCAGACTCCTACGGGAGGCAGCAGTGAGGAATATTGGGCAATGGAGGCAACTCTGACCCAGCCATGCCGCGTGCAGGAAGAATGCCCTATGGGTTGTAAACTGCTTTTATTTAGGAATAAACCCTTCTACGTGTAGAAGGCTGAATGTACTAAACGAATAAGCACCGGCTAACTCCGTGCCAGCAGCCGCGGTAATACGGAGGGTGCAAGCGTTATCCGGAATCATTGGGTTTAAAGGGTCCGCAGGCGGACGTATAAGTCAGTGGTGAAATCCTGCAGCTTAACTGCAGAACTGCCATTGATACTGTACGTCTTGAATTCGGTCGAAGTGGGCGGAATGTGTAGTGTAGCGGTGAAATGCATAGATATTACACAGAACACCGATAGCGAAGGCAGCTCACTAGGCCTGGATTGACGCTCAGGGACGAAAGCGTGGGGATCAAACAGGATTAGATACCCTGGTAGTCCACGCTGTAAACGATGATTACTCGTTTTCGGCGATATACAGTCGGAGACTAAGCGAAAGTGATAAGTAATCCACCTGGGGAGTACGATCGCAAGGTTGAAACTCAAAGGAATTGACGGGGGCCCGCACAAGCGGTGGAGCATGTGGTTTAATTCGATGATACGCGAGGAACCTTACCAGGGCTTAAATGCAGAGCGAATAGTTTGGAAACAGGCTAGCCTTCGGGCGATCTGCAAGGTGCTGCATGGCTGTCGTCAGCTCGTGCCGTGAGGTGTTGGGTTAAGTCCCGCAACGAGCGCAACCCCTATCTTTAGTTGCCAGCGAGTAATGTCGGGGACTCTAAAGAAACTGCCTACGCAAGTAGAGAGGAAGGCGGGGACGACGTCAAGTCATCACGGCCCTTACGTCCTGGGCCACACACGTGCTACAATGGTTGGTACAGAGGGCAGCTACCGGGTGACCGGATGCGAATCTCTAAAGCCAATCTCAGTTCGGATTGGAGTCTGCAACTCGACTCTATGAAGCTGGAATCGCTAGTAATCGCGCATCAGCCATGGCGCGGTGAATACGTTCCCGGGCCTTGTACACACCGCCCGTCAAGCCATGGAAGCTGGGGGTACCTGAAGTCGGTAACCGCAAGGAGCTGCCTAGGGTAAAACTAGTAACTGGGGCTAAGTCGTAACAAGGTAGCCGTACCGGAAGGTGCGGCTGGAACACCTCCTTTTTAGAGAAAAACGGATGGTTCGTGATAATTTTTATGACAGTGCAGCTGTTTTCTTTTCCTTCAACCTTATTGAATAGCAGGAAGTCCTCCCTATTGGACTCAAGTAGGAGGGAATTTAAAGTCCCGTAGCTCAGTTGGTTAGAGCACTACACTGATAATGTAGGGGTCAGCAGTTCAAATCTGCTCGGGACTACTAGACTGTTACTTATAGTAGCAAGTTTTGTATACTGGGGGATTAGCTCAGCTGGCTAGAGCACCTGCCTTGCACGCAGGGGGTCATCGGTTCGACTCCGATATCCTCCACAATAAGAAGTACATTGACATATTGGAATTGATTGAAGTAGTAAACAAATAGAAAAAAAACTAAAGAGTTTGATAAGTTACTAAGGGCACACAGGGAATGCCTTGGCTCTGAGAGGCGAAGAAGGACGTGATAAGCTGCGATAAGCGACGGGGAGATGCAAATAATTTGTGATCCGTTGATTTCCGAATGGGGAAACCCAATATATTGAAGATATATTACCCGAAAGGGGGCGAACGCGCTGAACTGAAACATCTAAGTAGGCGCAGGAAGAGAAAACAAAAGTGATTTCCGGAGTAGCGGCGAGCGAAATGGAAATAGCCCAAACCGTAACTGTTTCGGCAGTTACGGGGTTGTAGGACTACGATATGGACTTATAAATCATAATGGAACAACTTGGAACGGTTGGCTATAAAGGGTGAAAGCCCCGTACATGAAATGTTTTATATACCTAGTAGTATCCTGAGTAGGGCGGGACATGTGTAATCCTGTCTGAATCTGCCAGAACCATCTGGTAAGGCTAAATACTCCTCAGAGACCGATAGCGAACGAGTACCGTGAGGGAAAGGTGAAAAGAACCCTGAACAAGGGAGTGAAAAAGATCCTGAAACTGTGTGTCTACAAGCGGTCGAAGCCTACGGGCGACGGCGTGCCTTTTGCATAATGATCCTACGAGTTACTCCTCATTGGCAAGGTTAAGTGTTTAAGACACGGAGCCGAAGCGAAAGCGAGTCTGAATAGGGCGAACTAGTCAGTGGGGGTAGACGCGAAACCTTGTGATCTACCCATGGCCAGGTTGAAGTTCCGGTAACACGGAATGGAGGACCGAACCGATAAGCGTTGAAAAGCTTTCGGATGAGCTGTGGGTAGGGGTGAAAGGCCAATCAAACTGGGAAATAGCTCGTACTCCCCGAAATGCATTTAGGTGCAGCGTTGAGGTAGAGTTTTATAGAGGTAGAGCTACTGATAGGACTAGGGGGCTTCACCGCCTACCAAATCCTGACAAACTCCGAATGCTATAAAATATACTCAGCAGTGAGGGCATGGGTGCTAAGGTCCATGTCCGAGAGGGAAAGAACCCAGACCATCAGCTAAGGTCCCCAAATATATACTAAGTTGTTTAAACGTTGTGCGATTGCATAGACAGCTAGGATGTTGGCTTGGAAGCAGCCATTCATTTAAAGAGTGCGTAACAGCTCACTAGTCGAGCGATCGTGCGTGGATAATAAGCGGGCATTAAGTATATTACCGAAGCTATGGATTCAGTGCTTGCACTGTCTGGTAGGGGAGCATTCTATGGGTGTTGAAGGTGTTGGGTGACCAATGCTGGAACGCATAGAAAAGCAAATGTAGGAATAAGTAACGATAAAGCAGGCGAGAAACCTGCTCACCGAAAGACTAAGGTTTCCTGGGCGACGCTAATCGTCCCAGGGTAAGTCGGGACCTAACGCGAACCCGAAGGGGGTAGTGGATGGAAAACTGGTTAATATTCCAGTACTTGTTATAACTGCGATGGAGAGACGGATTAATGAAAGTACCGCGTACTGACGGAATAGTACGTTAAAGGGAGTAGGTATATTGTTTGTAGGTAAATCCGCAGACGATGCTGAACCTGATAGTACCGGGAGGCTACGGCCAACTGGATAGTGTACCTAAGAGGTCCCAAGAAAATCTTCTAAGCTTCAGGTTATAACAACTCGTACCGCAAACCGACACAGGTAGTCGAGGAGAGAATCCTAAGGTGCTCGAGTGATTCATGGTTAAGGAACTAGGCAAAATCGCCCCGTAACTTCGGGAGAAGGGGCGCTCTGAGTAATCAGAGCCGCAGTGAAAAGGCCCAGGCGACTGTTTAGCAAAAACACATGGCTTTGCAAAATCGAAAGATGAAGTATAAGGCCTGACACCTGCCCGGTGCTGGAAGGTTAAGAGGAGATGTTAGTTTCGACGAAGCATTGAATTGAAGCCCCAGTAAACGGCGGCCGTAACTATAACGGTCCTAAGGTAGCGAAATTCCTTGTCGGGTAAGTTCCGACCTGCACGAATGGTGTAACGATCTGGGCACTGTCTCAACCATGAGCTCGGTGAAATTGTAGTATCGGTGAAGATGCCGATTACCCGCAACGGGACGAAAAGACCCCGTGAACCTTTACTATAGCTTCACATTGACATTGGGTAATTCATGTGTAGGATAGGTGGGAGACTTCGAGGCTGCATCGCTAGGTGTAGATTAGTCGTCCTTGAAATACCACCCTTGGATTATCTGATGTCTAACCCCATCTAATGGGGAACATTGTGTGGTGGGTAGTTTGACTGGGGTGGTCGCCTCCAAAAGAGTAACGGAGGCTTCTAAAGGTACCCTCAGCACGCTTGGTAACCGTGCGTAGAGTGTAATGGCATAAGGGTGCTTGACTGAGAGACCGACAAGTCGATCAGGTAGGAAACTAGAGCATAGTGATCCGGTGGTTCCGTATGGAAGGGCCATCGCTCAAAGGATAAAAGGTACTCCGGGGATAACAGGCTGATCACTCCCAAGAGCTCACATCGACGGAGTGGTTTGGCACCTCGATGTCGGCTCGTCACATCCTGGGGCTGGAGAAGGTCCCAAGGGTTGGGCTGTTCGCCCATTAAAGTGGCACGCGAGCTGGGTTCAGAACGTCGTGAGACAGTTCGGTCTCTATCTGTTGTGGGCGTTAGAAATTTGAGAGGACCTGCCTCTAGTACGAGAGGACCGGGGTGGACATACCTCTGGTGTACCTGTTGTGGCGCCAGCTGCATCGCAGGGTAGCTAAGTATGGATGAGATAAGCGCTGAAAGCATCTAAGCACGAAACTCGCCTCAAGATGAGATTTCTTTTAAGGGCCGTGGAAGACTACCACGTTGATAGGCTACAGGTGTAAAGGCAGTGATGTCATAGCCGAGTAGTACTAATTACCCGTAGACTTACAAATTCTATTTTTTTTATAAAGTTACTATTTCAATCGTCCGATATATCAACTAAGATACGCGCCGTAAGGCAACGATTTTGGGTGTTTATAGCAGCAAGGTCCACCTCTTCCCATCCCGAACAGAGAAGTTAAGCCTGCTTGCGCTGATGGTACTGTCCTTTTGAGGATGGGAGAGTAAGTCGACGCCGATCTTAAACCCCTGACTACTTGTAGTTGGGGGTTTTTTTATGCCCGAAAATCTGAACCAATCAAAAACACACAAGGAGATTTGCTTAAGTCGTAGGCATTTTCCCTCCAGTCTTCCACACTCATTGTTCGAATACGCTGATTATGAAGTGTAATGTTTGAGGCAATGCAGAGCTGGGTATGGTCAGCGAGCTCATTTAATAAATCTTCCAAGACATTCATATTTCGATAGGGTGTATCCATAAATATTTGTGTGTAGCCTTTTTTTCTAGCATCGAATTCGTAGGTTTTTAAAGTTCTAATTCGGTCTTTTCGGTCTTTTGGTAAGTATCCATGAAAGCTAAATTTTTGTCCCGAAAACCCACTTCCCATCAAGGCAAGAAGGATAGAGGAAGGTCCTACAAATGGAATCACTGCAATTTTTTGTGAGTGTGCCAAAGAAACAATGTCTGCTCCAGGATCTGCTACACATGCACAACCAGCATCCGAAATTACACCTACATCACATCCTGAAATCAACCATTGCAGACTTTTCATGGTATCTTGTTCCGTGCTTCTTTTGTTCATTTCTATGAACATCGATTCATCAATTGGGAATTCTCGATCCATCTTTCTCAAAACGCGTCGTGCAGATTTGATGTTTTCAACCAAAAAATGTCTCAAGGAAACAGCCTGATTCACCACATCATGGGGTATAATATCTGAAATACTTTCGCCTCCCAAGGTATTGGGAAGGATATATAAAGTTCCTGCTTTACTCATGACGTAGATTATTTAAAATGATATCAGTGCATTTGTCTAATAAGTCGTATACGTGCTCAAATCCGTCTTGTCCTCCATAATAAGGATCTGGCACTTCAATTTCATCCTGATTTGGTAATAATTCAAGGATGAGCTGTACTTTATTGCGATCTGATTCGTTGCGCGAAAGACGAATGACATTGTTGTAATTTGACTGATCCATTACATAAATCAAATCAAAAGTATCAAAGTCTGAAACGACAAATTGCCGTGCCTTGAGTTCAGAAATGTCAACACCTTTTCTTTTTGCTGTTTGGGTCATTCTTGTATCCGGAGCTCCACCCGCATGATAATTTGCCGTCCCTGCAGAATCGACATAAGTATCAAGGTTATGATCCTTAACCTTCTTGCGCATTAAGCCATCTGCCATAGGTGACCTGCAAATATTGCCCAAGCATACCATCAGAATTTTCATGCTGTGAAGTTACATAAAATGAGAATGTGATTTTTATATTATCCTCCCTTTCCATTTCTTTTTCCTAAACAGCGAGGATAGAAGAATGATATTATAAATTGGAAATACGACCCCATAAAGTGGAAGTATCGTAAGGAGCTTTGTTTTGTTGAGCGCATAGAAAAACGGAAGTAAAAAAACCGTTTCAATAAGAGATTTTACAAACCAAAATTTCAGCAAAAGTATGGGGTCAGTACAAAACAAAAATAGCAGTAGCGCGAAAAAACTTAGGGCAAAGAGCAGCTGAATCAATCCGTAAGCGTTCAATAACTTGTCTTTAAGTAGAAAGGTTTTTCCAAACCAACGTGCACGTTGCGAAAGAAATTCAATAAAATTGACAGGGTTTGGAGTCGTAACAGCGCTATGATTTAAAGCCCCTAACTCAATTGATTTATTGGCTTGTTGCATATTTCTTAATAAAAAGGCATCGTCACCACTAGCGATATGTTTGTGGGATTCCAAGGCTATAACCTCTAGATAGCTTGCCTTTTTGAAGAGAAGGTTTGCACCACTGCAAATTACCGGTCTGTTTACTCCATAACTAGAATGATTAATATAATTGGCAAGTATCACATCAACCTCAAAAAACCAATCGTAAATACCTAAGGACATATGATGTACAGGTAAAATGACAAGATCTTTTTTAGGTTTTGTACTTAGTTCTTTGAAGTAGTCTATTGTAAAAGAAATATCTGCGTCCCAGCAAAGAATGTAAGATGTTTTTGCTTTAGTTACACCTTTATAGACAGCTTCTTTTTTACCGGTTTTCTCCTTCATTGATAATAGTGCTACAGCATTATCCATATTAGCTTCGATGAGTGCAGCACCATCGTCTGTTGAATGATCATCCACAAATAAAAATTGAAGCGGTCTAATTTTTAATCTTTTGATTTGATTTATTAAAACATTAAGATTTTCTTTTTCATTTCTGAAAGGAATCACTACGGTTACATCATTCAGTTCAATTGAGATGTCTTTTTTTCTGTCTTTTTTTCGTTTAGCAACGCCATATTGGTAACCGATAAGTAAAAACAAAAGAAAGAAGAGGTAAGCAACAAGCAAGCAACTAAACCAAAGCATGGATACGTTCTTTTTTAAGTAATAAGGTGGCTATAATTACTGGTAATATTTGATTGATCATCCAAGTAGAAAATGCTGCTAGTAAAATAACAGACCCTGCTATTCCAGCCATTGAAAGAACCGACAAGGCAATGGTCTCCCGAACGATAATTTTTCCAAGGAACAGTGATGGCGCCGCTGTTATAGCCCCAAACATAAGTGCAATCCATAAAAAATACGTCAAATCAAATAGTGCTTCAAATGCTATTAATGCAATGAAGAACTGAACAATAAATGTTAGATATCTTAGAAGAGAAAGGCCTAATAATTTTGCTCTAAAGGTCTTTGAAACTAAAACTAAGTCTAGCTCTTTGAAAATTTTAAAAGGAATTTTAGATAAAAGTTTGTCTCCAAAAAAGTACAATCCAAAACTACTTGTTAGAATGAAGACTCCGATTAAGATTTCAATTGAAGAGCCCGTGTTGCTGTATAAAATTGTAAATGCAATGAGCCCCATAACAATACTAATAATGAATTGAGCCCCATTGCTAACGAGAGTATTTAATATTACTTCTTTTCGGTCTTTTTTATCAAAATAAAACATGCGACCTATAAAATTACCTGCATAAGCAGGCGTAATAACACCTGATACCATTCCTGATAAAAAGGAGTGCCATCGGACTCTTAATGAAATATTTTTTGACGCCACAATGGTCTTCCATTTTAACCATTCGATAAACCAATTTAAAGGCATTAAGCTCAAAAAAAGAATCACAAGACCAATGTTAATATTGGATGGTGGTTGAAATCCATTAGGGAAGCCATTTATTTTCTCAAATAGTATAAAAGAAAGAAATGCAAATACACCTAATTTTAACATCAGGAACAAAATCGAACGAAATTGTTTAGCTTTAATCACAAATTTCAATTTAGTGTCTGAAGATAAGATAATTCTAGGAATTGACCCCGGAACAACAGTGATGGGTTATGGACTGATTCATGTCAAAAAGAAAGAAGTTACGATGATTAATTTTGGTATTATTCAGCTGAAAAAGATTGACAATCACGCAGATAAACTTAAACGAATTCTAGATAGGTTGAATGGCTTGATTTTAGAGTTTAAGCCAGATGAAATGGCAATTGAAGCCCCTTTCTTTGGGAAAAATGTTCAGTCAATGCTAAAACTAGGGCGAGCCCAGGGTGTCGCCATTGCGGCGAGTTTAAACCACAATGTTCCTTACGAAGAGTATTCCCCTCGACGTATAAAACAAGCCATAACTGGAAAGGGGGGTGCTTCAAAAGAGCAGGTTGCAGCAATGCTTCAAAGCATTCTAAAATTTGAAGAAATGCCTAAATATTTAGATGCCACAGATGGTCTTGCTGTGGCGCTTTGTCATCATTACTCCAAAGGTAAGGGTGAAAACAACAAAAATAAGTCTAGTAGCTGGGCTGGATTCCTGCAGACAAATCCAAAAAGATTAAAGAAATGAGTCTTATAGAAATATATACTGACGGAAGTTCTAGAGGTAATCCTGGGCCTGGGGGCTATGGTATAGTTATGTCTTACAAGGGTAATGAAAAAGAAATTTCTCAGGGATTTCGAAAAACAACGAACAATAGAATGGAGCTTCTTGCCGTAATCGTGGCCATTGAAAGTTTAAAAACGCCTAAAATACCTGTAAAAGTATATTCTGACTCAAAATATGTCATTGATTCAATTACAAAAGGGTGGTTAGATTCTTGGATTGTAAAACGATTTAAGGGTAAGAAAAATCAAGATTTATGGATGCGTTATCATGAGTCGGCTAAACCATTTAAAATCACTTTTGAGTGGGTGAAAGGTCATGCTGGGAATCCTAAGAATGAGCGCTGCGATGTTTTGGCAGTAGAGGCTTCAAAAAGAACTGAATTAGAAATTGATAAAGTATACGAAGCTAATGACGATGGAACTGGCTTATTCTGAATCAATGACTGTTACAAATCCATGTAATTCCTGCTGAGTCCCTCCGAACATTGTTCCCGACAGTTTATAGAAATAGACACCGTCTGTACATTTTTCTTGACCGTTATCTGTACCGTCCCAAAGAAAAACACCGTTTTGATCTGTGCGATTCCACATGACATTACCCCAACGGTTTAAAATGAGAATGTTGAAGGTTTGAAAACCTTCATAGGGTAGATTAAGTACATCATTTACGCCATCTCCATTGGGAGTGAAGACATTAGGAATCCAGATGACTGGATCACTAATATTTAGAAGTACCTCATAACTATCTATACATCCAATATCGTCTGTAATTGTAAGAACTATTGGATATTGACCGGCTACTGAATAGCTCGTATTTTGATCTGAACTTACACCACTAAAGGCATTAGTTCCATTCCCAAAATCCCACTCCCAGCTTACAATAGTTGTTGATTCTGCTGTGGAACCTTCATCTAAAAATATAACATCGTTTTGATCCGCAGGGTTTGGACTAGCCGAGAAAAATGCATTTAAGCCATCGTCTCCCACATTAATTTCATCCAAAGGTATAATTACATCACATCCGAGATCATCTGAGATTACAACACTAGGATTGTAGGTATTACCTTCAGGGTAATAATAGAAAAAACTCAGCGTATCTTCCAATGAGTTTCCATCACCTAAATACCAAGTGATATTGGCTACATTTTCGGTATTGTTTAGCTCGAAATTTGCGCCTTGAGCACACTCTCCATCTATTTGAAACCAATTTGCGGTAGCATTGGGGCCGCCAATAGTAAGATAATCTGTTAATACGGTATCATCTGAGCAACCATATTCATCTGTAATAACAAGACCTAAAGAATAAATCCCAGGTAAAGCATAGGTGTTGCTAGGGTCTTCTAATACGGACTGATTGCCATTCCCAAAACTCCAAGCCCAAGACTGAATGGAGCCATAGGATAATGAAGAATCTGTAAATTCGCCAAATATAGGAGGACAAACATAAGCACCATCAGTATTTACTGCAGCACCGGTGAACGTATAACTAGGTATTGCATTTGGAATAGATACGGTGATAAGATTAGTCATCGTATCTGTACATCCATTACCATCAGTTGCTACAAGGCTAAGATCATGTAGAATACTTGAGGTGTTCTCTGGAATATTTTCTTCGTCAAATACGGTATTTAAATTCATATCAGTAGAAAAAAGATCACCATCAATTAACCATTCATAAGAGATAGGGAATAGTCCATTTGAGACATTGTTTGCAATGATGTTACCTTGATTACAAATGACATTGTCCACTGAAAAAAAGGCATTTGGTTGTGTAATGGTTATTGGAACGAGTGCTGGAGACGATTGACAGCCAAATTCATCTGTAGCAACAAGTGATCCGTAATATGTTCCCGCACCATTAAATGTATGCGAGACAGCATCCGTATTGAACACTGTAATGGCGCTTGAATCATCTGTGAAGCTGAAATCAAAGGAGCTCAATGGTAACCCATTTAATGAGATTGAATTGTTATCAAAGTTCACAAGAAATGGCGAACAGCCTACTGTATTATCAGGAGCGATTACGGCAAAAGGGTTTGCTAGAACTTCTATCGTTAGGGATGCAGAGGCTGCGCATTCTACGCTGTTTGTTGCGGTTAGGGTTATGTTATAGTTTCCTGGGGTATTATAAGCGTAATTAACGACTGGGCCATTTGTTACGATATCTCCATTATCCATATCAAAAGACCATGAAACTAATGGGTGTGGAGTAGGGGGTGTATCCCACGTGATACTCGCATCTGTTAACTGCAGAGAGTCTCCTACACAAATTGAATCATTAGACAAACTAAAGTTAGGTTCAAGGCTCGAAATATTTATGTTTTGAGTAGTGCTGTCACTGCATCCCGTAGTATAATTATAAATAACCTGTTCTATTGTAAAGGTACCATAAGCGTTAAAATCATGAGAATTATTACCATCATTTAAATCGTCAAGTTCAGGATCATCCATTACAGTATTCGGGGATCCGTCCCCCCATTTCCAAACCATCAAGATGTCATCAGAGTTCAGACCATGCGTGGAATTATCCATAACATCAACGGTAACAGGAAGCGCATTTGGATTACAAAACAAATCGTTATCTGGTTCAAATTTAGAAATAGGTGCATTTATGTATACCAATGAATCGAATTGAATGGAATCTAGACAGCCTCGATAATTGACCACCAACATTACATCAAAAAAACCTGTGTCACTCGTGAATTGATGTGTTGGGTTGGCTTCTGTGGCACTACCGTCAGTGAAGTCCCAGAAATAGCTAATCTCAGAAGAATCCGGATTGCTCGGGTTTGTTTCGATAGAGGATGAAAATTGAAAATCTTGTTTAACACAATTTTCAGTTGTGTCAACACTCAGGTCAATGGATAAAAGCTCTCCAACAGAAATATATTCTGATAGGTCAGCTGTCCCTATACAACCAGATGCTGTGCTTACCGTCAGTGAGACATCGTAAAGGCCAATGTTATATAGCTGTTCAGGTGGGTTTTGACCTGAGAAGGTATTGCCATTTCCAAAATCCCACTCCCAGTTGTTAATCGGATTTCCTGGATTAGGAGATGATGAAGAGTCCGTAAACATAACGGAGAGTGGATCACAACCACCAGTGGGATCACCCTCAAATCCGACAGATAAATCTTCTATATTAATGTAACCTAAATTA
>Ga0228634_1001357_pt1 | contig 14332 bp, 34 predicted proteins | sample 42DmetaG_FD_190063 | JGI IMG/M metagenome (GOLD analysis project Ga0228634, IMG submission 190063) | Seawater microbial communities from Monterey Bay, California, United States - 42D | ecosystem: Environmental > Aquatic > Marine > Coastal | place: USA: California | collected 2016-09-27 | reverse complement strand
AAAGAAGCCACATAAAAACGCAAGTAATATGGATAAAACACTAGTAATATGGGCGCTTGAAACACTCAAGGAGCAAGCAAGCGACGCAGAAGAAACAAGTTTAGTAAGAAGAATTAACAACGAAATAGATAAAATAAGATACAAATATGATGGAAAATAGAGAAGTAAACGGGTGGAACTTTCAGTTCGTAAGCCAAGATGAAGGTAGAGATCAGTTCTACCAATGTAGAGGAGAAGTAATGTATGATGACGAGCACGATGAAACTCCTGAACCGAGTTTATGGAAAGCAGCGTTAGAGTTAGAAGAAGAACTGTTAAGCGAGGGGTTTGACTCTGAAGCTTGTCATTCTGAAAAAGGTTGGGTTGAAGTAAATATAGTAAAATAATATGAGTAAAAATAAAAGAGTAACACCAGAATTTTTTCACGCATCAATATTTGATGTAGTGCATGTCAAAGAAACAGGTCAATCGATCGTAGTAAAAGAAGAAGAGTATTTAAAATTCTATGATGATCGTGTAGAGATCGCGTCATCAAGTGAAATACCATCGTGGATAAGAGAAATGTATTAGAATTTACAATACAAATACGAACACTATAAGATAATAATAACATGAATATACAAATTTGCAAATGCGGCGGGCCAATACACCCAGTAAGAATAAAACTATCGTACAAAACTTGTGTCAAGTGTAGTACAACTGAGCCATATGGTGCAGTACCGATCACTAATCACAAAACAGGTAATAACTTTCAGTTTATGCCAAAGTCACAAGCGGATAGTATTAATAAAGCTGCAAGGCGCAAAGGTTATGGAACATGCTTAAGGTAATAAAACAAATGGAAATAAATTTAAAAAAAGTATTAATGCAGCGAGACAATATGTCTGGGTTGCAAGCAGATCAAGAAATTAAAGAGCTAAAATCAAGAGTATTTAACGGCGAAAACCCAGAGCAAATACTATTTGACGAATACAGGTTAGAACCCGACTATATTTGGGATTTAATATAACATTAAAAATAAATACACTATATGAATAAAATTAAAACATTAGAATTAAACGACTTCGGAGTACCAAACAGATTGCTAGTTACTTACGAAGGACAAGAACCACGAGTGTTAAACAAAGTAAACTCAACTTACTTTTATGCAGACAAGAAAATGAACTCTTATACAGAGTGGTTTTCACTAGACGGAAATATTTATGTGTAATAGCTTTAAACATCTAACAATAGCAGCGTACGACGCTTTGCATGAAGAGTGTGTTGAGTATATAGAAGATACACTGAATGTAAACATGAGTGAAGAATATCACCACGTACACGACGAGTTGATAGTGCAAGTAATAAAAGATCTATACTCCAGGATAAACGGTAACACTTATGTATAACTATAATAGCATAAAATTCGAAGATCGCCACAAGGTGGAAGATGCTTTCGCAAAGTCAATGGAAATAGTATACGGTATACAAGAAGTAACTACCACTCGCCAGCGTAATAATGGTACAAGATCATTTCTTATGCCAACAGGTGAACGCATTGCTTGCTACAAGTCAGGTTATGTAAGAAAAGTATCTCCTACAAGTAGATGGTATCAACTAAACAAGAAGTACCTTAAAGAAACTAGGTGGACCGTAATGAGCAATGACGGTAGTTTATCAACTAGAAGATCTATGTGTTGGGAGCGTGAGCTAATACTAAGTCCGCTTGCACGCATGAAGTATATGTTAGAGTTTTACTTAAGAAATTACAATAAATAATGGAGTATAATACATTTGAAAAACTAGAAGAGCGTGTTTTTGATCTAATTCACCACGAGTGTAGCGTGTACTTACAAGATACGTTGAACACTGGTATAAACCTTAAACACCACGATATACACGGCGAGCTACTTAGTAATGTAATATCAGAACTATACAGAAAAAGAATAGCTTTAGAGACATACAATTTACAAAAATAATACGAATAGTAATCGATAATAATAACATGGAAAATATATTAAACAATAAAACATATCTCTTCATACTCGACTTCGATGATGGTAAATGCTATAGATACAACTATAACTCATCAATGGGTAAGATAGAAGACTTTATAGAGCAAGCAGGTCATAGATTAATGTTTGTAGAGTATATGTTAACAGAAAAACCAATAGTAATGTACGGAAATTATGAGTAGAATTATGTCACCGTGGGAGTTAGCCTACACAAAATTAAAAGAACACTACAGCAAAGATCAAATAGATGATATGCTATGGTGTGAAGTTGAAGAATTATTAATCAGAGAAGAAAGAGATGCAGAATAAAATTGAAGATATTGCTAGCGGCGTTGCTATACACATGCACGAGCTGCTACTAGACACGGTGGATTGGCAAATGGACGATCTACCACACGAAAAAAGACAAGATCTTATTAAGTTATCTGTAGAAAAACTACAAAGCTTAATAAGCTAAAGACACACCCAGCGAATAAATAACAAACCGCGGTAAACTGAAGCAAATCAAGGCAAGCGTTCCTTCCTCCGGAATTGTTTCAAAACAAAGGTAGCAAATGACTGGGTATATGGGCATAAATGGATTTTAAATAGCGATTAAAGGCGTGATCCTGACGAGGTGCAATAAACGGCTCGATGAAGGTTTACTTATCTGTCATAGTGATGACACCCGACCAGCAGGCAATGAAGCTATGTGGATAAGTAATAAAGCTATGGTAGGCAGGTTCGATTCCTGCCATGTCCACAATTTACAATATAAATACGATGACAGTAGGATATTAAGTATAAAATTAAATAAAAATATATGAAAAGAATTACATTATTAAACAGGTTAAAACCAGAAGTTAAAGCAGCATTAGAAAAAGAAAAACCAAAATATGATTTTTGTATCAACCTTATCTACAAAGAGCTAGATGAAGCTATGTTGTACCAAGATCTTAAAATGTCAACTATTTATTCTATATACTTATTCAGTAGCATAGATATGTATGAAACTGACGTGTATGACATCAGGTGGGGCGGTAATTTATTCTTAGAAGACAACGATTTAACAATAGAAACATTATGAGCAAAACAAAAGAAAAAGTAGAACTACCAAAGTGGTTTGATGGTATCAAATACTCTGAAGGTGAAACGATCACTAACCCGTTTTCAGGCGAGAGTTACGACTGTAGCGCAGATGAAACTGCTATGTACGATCTAATTATGGGCGCAAACATGACTAAGAACTGGAGCATAGTTCAAAAAGGCTGTGATTGGTTTAGAAAAGCTAACCCTGAAGCGTATATGGTACTACTAGATTAATTTACAAATATAATACGAAACAAGTAAGATAATAATAATATGAATAAATTAACTGGATTTGAAAGGTTCTGCATAAGTTCTGCACTAGATATGTGGATCAAAGAACAAGAAGAACACATCGCAAAAGCTGAAGCAGCTGGTAAGCGAACAATAATAGCACAAGGCTATTGGAAGATGGTCGGTGAAGACCTAGAGCGTAAAATAACTAAATTAACATATAAAAAACACTTAGAAGATGTCAGATAAAATTATAATAGAAGAAGTATTATGGGAAAAGCTTGAAGAAAAAGGTATCAAGCAGCCATACGACACAGATCACGAAGAACAATTAGCTAAAGTATTAGCTCACTGGGATGCTAGTATAACAGGCGATTGGGACGACCGTTGCAACAGATGGTTCTATATGGAATCAACAGCCGACAGCTATGAAGTATACGTAGCTACATATGGCAGTGCCAACGATATTAGCATTAATGAAAATGTATACTACTACGAAAACGGTTGGCTAGACGAGCTACCTAATTGCATTAAAGACGGTGCTAATATATTTTTCTCAGAACTAGAAACTGATAACTATGCTTTTATAGATGCTATCAATGAAACATATGAGCATTACTTCGAAGACAAAGTAGAAGAAATGCAAGATGAACTACTAGATCAAGGTTGGATACTTCAAAACGACATGGTGATCGATGCCTAATATTAAAGAACTTGACATAGTGTATATGAACATAGCTGGTGAAGTTAGCCAGCTAAGTAAATGCAGTAGAAAGAAGGTCGGTGCTATTATAGTTAAAGATAACAATATATTATCCTTTGGTTATAACGGTACACCTTCTGGCTTCTGCAACACTTGCGAGGAAGACGACAAAACAAAATGGTCTGTACTACACGCAGAATCTAATGCAATAGTTAAGGTAGCTAAGTCTACTAATAGCTCAAGCGGATCTACGTTGTACTGCACGTTGTCTCCTTGTAAAGATTGCAGCAAGCTAATAATACAAGCAGGTATAATAAAGGTAGTATACAAAGAAATTTATGAAGGATCAACCGAAGGGCTTGATCTTATGAAAGAATCAGGAATAAAAATAATTAAAATATAATGGGTACAAGAAGTTTAACAAGAATAATACCAAGGCAAGAAGGTTTGTCTTATAGTGAAGGTCATACTAGAGCTGAGTTAGCGCTAGTGAACATATACCAACAGTACGATGGTTATCCAGAGTATATGGCTGTTGAGTATGCAGAGTGGTTGAAAGATATAAAGATCATTAATGGCTTAGGTGGTAACAAAAATCTTAATGAGATAGCCAATGGAGCAGGTTGCTTTGCAGCTCAGTTCATAGCTAAATTCAAAGATCGAGCTGGTCAAATGTATCTACAAGCAATAGACAACGAGATCGGTTGGGCTGAGTATATATATACTTTATACCCTAAAGCAGATCACGACACTTATATGTCTATATATAAAGTTTCTACTAGAACTGTTATATTCGTAGGTAAGCCAGAAAAAGCTCTACAACAGTACGATGAAAATTACAAAACAAATACGAAACAAGAAGGATAATAATATAAAACAAAATGAAAAAAGCCATGTTAGCACATAAGTTCGATGACTCACGTATCGACTTTAAAAGACCAATTTACATTCAAGCAAAGCTCGACGGCGTCCGCTGCTTATTCACGAAAGACGGTGCATTCTCACGCAACGGCAAGCAGTTCATGAACGTACGTCACATTGAAATGGCACTCAAGCCTTTCTTTGCTGAACAACCAGATGTAGTACTCGATGGCGAGCTTTACAATCACAAGCTAAAGCGCGACTTCGAAAAGATCATATCACTAGTACGTAAGCAAAAGCCTACAGATGAAGACAGGCTCGATGCTCAGCATCTAGTACAGTTTCACGTATATGATTACTTCGATGGTGTAATGTATGACAACTATCAAACGCGCATGCAGCAGCTAGTAAACGCAGAGTTCTATGATGCACAGATCAAGCACGTTCCTGCATTACTAGTTGATAGCTACAATTATGCTAGAGTTCAGCATGAAGAGTTTTTATCACTCGGCTACGAAGGCTCAATTATAAGAAATGGCGATGGTATATACAAGCACGGTAGATCTTACGATCTAATGAAGTTCAAAGACTTCAGCGACACCGAAGCTACTATCATCGATTATGTTACTGGTAAAGGTAAACGGACTGGCACGCTTGGCAAGTTCATTATGCAAGATGACGACGGTGTAGTGTTCGGTTGTCCTCCGGGCAAGGGCTACTCGTACAAGGATCTTAAAGTAATGCTCAAGAATGTAGATTCTTTCATTGGCAAGCGTGCTACCTTTACTTATTTTCAAAGAACTAAAGCTAACAGCTACAGACACCCACTATTTAAATGTATTAGAAATTATGAATAAATTAACAGATTACAGAGCAGTTGGCCTTGCTGAAGGATTTGAACAAGGTACTAAAGAAGAAATAATTGAAGCTTGGCAGCATCTACACGATACTGGTTTAGCTTACACGTTACAGGGCTGGTTCGGAAGAGCAGCATCAGACTTAATAGAACAAGGAGTAATAGATGAGTAGAGATAAACACATATACGAAGGTTGGACAGTTGGAGATTTTATTGATGAGCTAAACCCTATGTTTAGAATGATACAAAATCCTAACATACCAACACTAAACGAAAAATTTACAAGTAGAGAAAAACTAATGGACTGGTGTATGGATACACAGCCGTATTACAAGAAACATATACCAGAAGTATTCAACTACTTCGTTAAAGAAGCAAACTTATGAACAAATTATTAATAGCAACTATAGCGACTAGCTTAATCATGCCAAAGAGTAATGTGAGCCATGCTATACACAGATCCGCTCCAGTAGACGAGCAAGTAAAAATAACGATCGAGCCATCGTGGGAAGATTTAATCGATGCAATAATCTACGTAGAAAGTAGAGGCAATGACTCCGCGATCGGTGATCGAGGTAAGGCTGTAGGCTGTTTACAAATACAACCTATATGCGTAAGAGAAGTTAATAGAATACTGCGTAAGCATAAGTCAAACGTAAGATACTCATTACAAGATCGTTACAGTAGAGAAAGATCCATACAAATGTTTAACATTGTTGCAGAGCAGTATGCATGTTGTGAGTATGTTACATTTATGGAGTATGCAGAGATCGTATCTAGAAGATGGAATGGTGGTCCTCGTGGAGATAAAAAGAAAGCAACAATTAAATATTGGAATAAAGTTGAAAAACATTTACAAAATAAATACGAAGATCAATCGATAACAAATACATGAACATATTTTATTTAGACGCAGATCCAGATACGGCTGCTAGGTTACAATACAACAAACACGTTGTAAAAATGGTTCTTGAGTCAGCTCAAATGCTGTGTTCAGCGCATCATTTCTACGGAAACGGTGACAATGTACCCTACAAAGTAAGCCACATTAACCATCCAAGCACCATCTGGACTCGTTCTAATACTAATCATTACAATTGGTTATACAACCATATGATCGCGTTAGGAGATGAATATACTAATCGTTATAAGAAAACACATCTTACAATAATTAAATGCAGAGACGCGTTAAGAAAGCCTCCTACGGGCATGATAACAAGTCCTTTTATGCAGCCGCCACAAGCGATGCCAGACGAATACAAAAGCGAATGCAGTATCAAGGCTTACTGGAGATACTATATTGCAGAAAAACACACAGTAGCGAATAAAAACGAAACAATTTATGAAGAAAATTATAATAAAAATATTTAAAGCTTGGCATGATTTTTTTGAAGGAATGATTGCCGCATTAGAATCTTCATCATATGAAAATGAAGTAAAAAAGAATAATAAAAATAAAAAGTAAATATAACATGGCTATGACAATAGCCTATAAGGATTAATAAGTAACTAGCTAATGTCACATGATAGAAATATAAAATGGCTTCACGATAAACGTGTTATTACACGGTGTTGGCCATGGGAAGATCTACCCAGTAAGGAGACAGATCTATACATGTACTACGAAGGTGGCACTTATCAATGTTATACATTGTTTGCAAGTAAAGCTAAGATTACTACATATAGATCTTTAAAATGGCACTTTTTAGTATTAATGTTTTTAAATGAAGACGAAACACCAGAGTATATGGAATCTATATTTAGATTCATAGCTGAAAAAGAAAATGGTTTCGTTACTTTTTTTATAAAACAAACAGTACTAAACAGTATGATACAAAACGTATTTACTACGCATGGTAATCCACCTGTAAATAAAATGCGTAAAGTAATATTCAAGCCTGCAGCTTGGCATCTAACACTAAGCGAAAAACTTAGTATTGTTGGTAAGCTTATAGGTAGAAACAAATTAAATAAAGAAACCCTTTATCAAAGCATGTTAGATATAAATGATGAAGGCCAAAAGATAACAACTAAAAAACTAGCAGAACTGCTAAACGTAACACAGAGAACAATATATCGTCATATGTGCGATACACTAAGAACAGAAAAACAAATATTAAATGAAGAGCTATAACGTAAGTAATTACATAAAATATAAAACCGATCTTAACAGATCAATGCCTGACGATGAAAAAGATTATGCTACTCTTACTAGAGACGAACTTATAGTTAGGTTTCTACCTTTAGTAGAGAACTTAGCACGTAAATTTTCTACGTCTCAACAAGCATCTGGTGTATTAAGCATTAACGATCTTATACAAGAAGGATCTGTAGGTTTAATAGCTGCGGTTGATAGGATCGACTGGGTAAAACTATGCGAATCAGATGACATAGAGAAAACTATAAAGTCTTTTTTAAGCAAAAGAATTAAAGGTGCAATACGAAGAGCTGTAGATATAAACAGAGGCAATATACGTATACCTGAACACAAGCTTAACGAAATACGAAAAGACTTTGGCAAAAACAGACAAATGGTTGAGATGTTTTTTAACAGTATATTTTTAAGTATCGATGCAAAGCCTAATCAAGATGAAAATATGGCATACCAAATTGCAGATACATCAGAGCCGTACAATACGGATCTACTGAATATGTACTTGATGGGTTTACTTAAAAAACATCTTAATGACAAAGAGTACAATGTACTAAGATTAAGCTACGGCTTAGACTGTGATAAGCACAGCGCTAAAGAAATTGCAGAACAACTAGACATAAAAGGCACGTCCGCTTATGTGCGAGTTTCTCAATTAAAAAAGCAAGCTGTAGAAAAGCTTATTGATAACGTCGATCACTCGCAAGTGCTTGATTATCTTTAAGTTAAATGTTAAATAATAAAATAAATGTGTAATTATAATAATACCAAACCAACATACCTATGACGTTAAACGACAAATTAACAGAAATCCAAACCAGGTTTAAATCTAAAAAATCTAGGTTCAACTCATTCGGCAAATACCACTTTCGCAGTGCCGAAGACATTCTCGAAGCAACAAAACCCTTTTTAAAGGAGCTAGGCGTAACAGTTACAATTAATGAAGAATTAATAGCTGATAATCCTATGCCTGTATTAAAGACTACAGCATCAGTAAATGACGGCAAAAGTGCTATACACGCAACCGCCATTGTAGGTGTTGATCTTAATCAGAAAGGTATGCAAACTCCTCAACAGTTTGGATCAGCCTCGAGTTATGCTAAAAAATATGCGTTAGGTAACTTATTTTTAATTGATGACACTCAAGACAGTGACGCTGCTAATACACACGGCAAAGGCGCTGCAAGTACGCTAACATCTGTAAAAGATCCTGCGTTTGCAAAAGCTAAAGCTTATGTTAAAAACGGTGGAAAGCTTGATGCTATCAAGGCAAAATACAAACTAAGTGCTGAGGTTGAGAAAGCACTAACAACATTATAAATGGATAAAAAACAAATAATAGAACAGCTACGTGAAGATGAGCATTATTACGGTAAGTTTGGTAAACAATACTTAAGTAATAGTGACATTAGCACATTATTAAAAAATCCTTTAGCGCTAGGTACACCTAGTAAACCTTCGGCTGCCTTTTTAGTAGGTGGTTACTTTCATACCGCAATACTTGAGCCGCATAAGCTTAAGAAGTATAAAGTTATCGAAGCGTCTACTAGGAATACTAAAGCGTATAAAGAGATGTCAGGTGGTGAGTTATGTTTGCTGCAACAAGAGGTTGACAATATAGAGTTATTAACAGACAAGATTATGTCTAATGATATATGCAGAGATCTTATACGCAAAGGAGATATAACTTACGAAGAACCTGGCATTACGGAGATAAATGGTCATATGTGGAAAGGTAAGGCTGATATAGTTAACCACAGCGAGAAGCTAGTGGTTGATCTTAAAACCACCAACGACATAAGTAAATTCAAATCTTCAGCTTGGAAATACAATTATGATAGCCAAGCATATATTTATAGCAAGATATTTGGTTACGAGTTAATATTTATAGCAATAGATAAACAAACGCACCAAATAGGTTTATTTGACTGCTCTACAGAATTTATAGAGCGTGGCATTGAAAAGGTTAACAAAGCCACAGAAGCTTACGAGTTATTCTACAATACAGAAAACTTTGATGCGGAACAATATTTTATTAATAAAACATTATAGTTTTACAAAATAAATACGATAACCTCAAGATAATAATTAAAAATAAAAATTAAAATTTATGGCAAGAACCAGAAAAACCCCAACAAGAGTTTGTTCAGTTACAGGTGTACTAACAAGCGAAGACAACTTTTACAAAAACCAAAACCACGTTAAAGCTGTTGACAACATTAGGCGTAACACAGGCGCTACAAAAGATCAGCTAAGACGTATGTTTAATCAATTACAAAATTATTAATTATGGCAAGTATTATAGCAACAAGCATTGATCTTACTAAGATACCCAAAGATAAGATCATAAACGGAAAAAAGGGTAAGTACATACCAATAACTATAACGTTAAACGACGAAGTAGATCAGTTCGGTAATCAAGGTCCAGTATCTGTTCAGCAGACTAAAGAGGAACGAGAAGCAAAGACTGAGAAAGTTTATCTAGGCAACGTTAAGGTTGTTTGGTCAAACGGAGACAACGTAGCGCCAGCACCTAGAGATGGTATGGCAGCTCAAGGTAACGTAGTTACTAAACAAGTAGCTGAAGATCTACCATTCTAGCATGGAGCTATGTGAAATGTGCGGGCAAGAAATGTCGCAGGATGAATACAAATTCTGCGACATATGCCCAGATTGTAGAGAAATAGAGTATTAACAATTAAATTAAATAAAATGCAAACAACAGAGATCAACGGGTTTACTATTGACCAGTTCAATCAGTACAGTCTAGAAAGTGGCAAGACTCAGGGCGTATGTCCTCTTTGCTCCCACACTAGAAAACCTGAGAATAAGAAAGCAAAATGTGCTTCATATGATTGGGATCGTGGTCTCGGCACTTGCCACAATTGCAGCACATCTTTTCAGTTACATACGTATCAAAGAAAAGGTGCTAGTGAGCGTGTTTATGTTAGACCTGAAGTTACTAAGTATTTACCAGTTAAAGACAAAGTAACTGAATGGTTTGAAACAAGAGGTATATCTCAAAGAACCTTAGATGATATACAAGTCGGACAAGGTTCCGAGTATATGCCACAAACAGGTAAGACAGAAAACACGATACAGTTTAATTATATCATGGGCGACCAGCTTATAAACATTAAATACAGAGATGGTCGGAAGAATTTTAAACTGTACAAGGGTGCTGAAAAAGTATTCTACAATATTAATAGTATAATAGGTTATGACAGTTGCGTTATAACTGAAGGCGAGATGGATGTATTAGCATTTCATGAAGCTGGTGTTAAAAACGTAGTGTCGGTACCAAACGGTGCTACATTAACTAATAACAACCTAGATTACTTAGATAATTGTATAGATTACTTTGAAGACAAAGAAAGAATACTATTAGCAATAGACAAAGACGAACCAGGCCAAATGCTTCAAGCCGAGCTTGTGCGTAGGTTAGGTGCTGAAACTTGTTTTATAGTAGACTTCGACGATTGTAAAGATGCTAATGAATATTTACTAAAGCATGGTAAAGATAAGTTAGCTGAATCAATAGCAAAGGCTAGGCCTTATCCTCTAGAAAACGTAACAACGTTTAAAGATATAGAGAATGAGATAACAGACTTTGTTAAAAATGGTTTTAAACCCGGCTTTCAAGTTGGTCTACCTAATTTTGACGAAATATTTTCTACGTATACTAAACAGTTTATAACTGTAACAGGTATACCTAGTTCAGGTAAGTCAGACTTTGTAGATCAAATGGTCGTTGGTTATAACCAGCAATATGGTTGGAAGACTGCTTTTGCAAGTCCTGAGAATCAACCAACATACCTACACGCACATAAGCTTATGCGTAAAGTGTGGGGCGATATGCCTAACGTAGGAGATATTGGTGGTGCTAAATGGAACGAAGTTGCAGAGCACGTCAACGATCATTTCTATTTCATAGATATGGATAAATACGATCTTGATTCTGTGTTACGAAAAGGTGCTGAATTAGTAAAAAGAAAAGGTATCAAATGCTTAGTTATCGATCCTTATAATAAGGTTAGAGATATAAACGCAAAGACTGATGATGTAAACCGTTATACAATGGATTACTTAATGAAGATCGAAACGTTTGCTAAGAAATATGATTGCTTAGTTTTTATAGTTGCGCACCCTACTAAAATGATGAAGGGTCAAGATGGTAAAATCCAAGAACCTACAATGTACAATATAAAAGGTGGTGGTGAATGGTATGATGCCAGTTACCACGGCCTTCTTGTACACAGAGATTACGATGCTGGTACTACTAAGGTTAAAGTACTTAAAGTTAAGTTTCAAAATCTTGGTGAGAACGGAGCTGAGGCACATTTTACTTGGGACAGGGCATCAGGCAGATTCGTACCTGAAATGTCTATAAAACAAGATGATTTACCTTGGGAATAAAAAAGAAAGTTGAAAATTATTCAATGACAGAGAATGAAATGCAAGCTTTTAAATGGTGCGTAAGAAATGGTATATGTATAAAACCTAGAGAAGTAGCCTGGAGAACTAAAAAATACTGTGTCGATATAGAAACAGGTAGGTATCCAAGTAGAAAACTAGTTGCTACTACACCAGAACATTATTCTTATATAGATGCACAGAAAAAAGCTGCTGAATATAGAACATATTATTACAACAAAAATGCGAACAAAGTTTAAAAACGCAAGTGAAGCCTTTGATTACTTCTACATAAAAATAAAAGATAAAGGTGTTGATTTTGATAACACTAAAGCTTTGTTTAATGTAGGGTTTTATATGGCTAATCCTGTTAACAATAAAATAAAATCTGGCTTTAGAGGCTGGAGTAAAGAGTATGCCGATGCCGAATGGCAATGGTACTTATCTGGTGATCCAAATATAAAAAAGCTAGGATCATTATACGGTAAGATTCCAAGTATATGGAAAAAAATGGCTGACAGACACGGTAATGTTAATAGCAACTACGGCTATCAATGGAAACGTAACAGTCAGTTGCAACACGTTATAAACAAACTAAAGAACGATCATAACACTAGACACGCAGCAATAAGCATATATGACGGCAAAGAGTGGGAGCATTATAGAAACGATACTCCTTGCACATATGCAGTTCAGTTTAGTATAATAGATGGCAAATTAAATATGTCAGTATACATGAGGTCTAACGATCTATGGTACGGCTTTTGCAACGATCAATACCAATTTAGTATGCTACAAAAAATGGTAGCAGGAGAATTAAATATACCGGTCGGTTGGTATTACCACCACGCACATAACTTACACTTATATAACGATAAAATTTAATGTACTATTTATACCACATTCCTGGTAAAAAGATCGGCGTAACACGTGATCTTGAGACCAGAGTTACCCTTGTGCAAGGCTACAAGGAGGGAGAGTACGAAGTTCTAGACCAGTCAGAAGATATAGATTATATATCAGACTTGGAGTTAGAACTTCAACAGTCTTATGGCTATCGTAAAGATATGCAACCTTATAAAAACTTATTTAATAAAATGAAGATAAACGCAACAGAACAAACCTCAACGTTCCCGTGCCCTGCAAATAAAGTTAAAGGCAGGCTTATGGATAACATAGGTAAGAAATGGCAGACAGAGTTTGGCCAGTTTGAAATAAACGAACAAACAATACCATGGATAGTAGCTAACGTAAAAACATCTATGTTTAATACAGAGAGATGCTACATATATAATAAAGCATATTGGAATATGTTTCAAAACAAAGACCCTAAGTCAGGTTGGATACCCAGCTCAAGCAATGGTACTTATGCAGTACAAGAACCTGATAAAGATAAATACTACTTCGGTCTAATAAGACAATGGGCCCAAGATAAAGGTATATACGACAAGGGTGATACTAAAACGCAGTACATAAAACTTGCTGAAGAGTTCGGCGAGCTCGGTAAAGCTTTACTAAACGACGATCAACCAGAAGTAATAGATGCTGTCGGTGATATGGTTGTAGTGTTAACTAATTTAGCACATCAAAGAGGAGTTACTATCGAGTCATGCATTAAGTCAGCATACGGCGTGATAAGTAAACGAACAGGTAAAATGATTAACGGAACATTTGTAAAAGATAACTAATATGAAAGATTATAGAATAAAAACTGAAGACCCTATTGTACAAAAAATAATTAGAAAGATCGACGAACGCAGTGAGTTTGGCATGAAGAAGTATGGCCAATCTATGATGCAAGAAGTTGTAAACAGAGAAAAAGATCTCGGTGCGTTTATTATCGATGTGCAAGAAGAATTAATGGATGCAATATTATATTTAGAGTCAGCAAGGCATTGTCTACGAGATGAGATCGAAGATGCAATGCTAGCAAGAATGACTGAAGATAAAAATGAAAAAGTCTTATAAAAGAAAAAGTAAAGGTCCCGTCAGAGCTAAAAAAACTAGCTATGATGGGATAACCTTTGCATCTGGTTTAGAAAAGTATATGTAT
>Ga0228634_1001355_pt1 | contig 14345 bp, 9 predicted proteins | sample 42DmetaG_FD_190063 | JGI IMG/M metagenome (GOLD analysis project Ga0228634, IMG submission 190063) | Seawater microbial communities from Monterey Bay, California, United States - 42D | ecosystem: Environmental > Aquatic > Marine > Coastal | place: USA: California | collected 2016-09-27 | reverse complement strand
ATATGCAGATCAAGCGGTTACTGGACGATCGAGAGGTGTTTGCTGGCGATAAATTGTTTGATGCTCAGGGGCGCTCCTATGCTTCTGTAGAGCATTCTAGTGGTGAGCTAGTAGTCGCAGCGGAAGACGGCCGCCCTACCCGGTTTAAGCCTGCTGATCTGGGTTGCTATGTGGTTCACGCCAACAGGACTGATCGAGGGCTGGCTAAGGAACGACTTCGTGATTATTGGGAAGGTTAGCGTGTGGTCCTTAGCCCCATACTTGCTCATGGGCACTCATGGGCACTCATGGGCACTCATGGGCACTCATGGGACACTGCCAGCCAACTCGACACAACGCAAGCCAATTGACGACCTCATAGAAAGTGCTATTATTCAGAGGCTTAACTATCGCAGGCAGTTGTGGTGAGTTGGGAGAATTAGTAAGCGAGGGACTCATAATCCGTTTGTCCCAGGTTCGAGTCCTGGTGGGCCCACCATTTAAATCCAAAGACTTAGGCAGAATGACTCTTCTTACTAGGTCTCCTCATACAGACGCAGACTAAACTTCATACCGTCACCCCTTTTCATAAGCGCCACAACCTCATCAAAGTGTCCATCCCGGGCATAGCACCCTCGGCCCAAACAATTGTCATCACCCAAGCGAGGGCGGCCTTCATAATACCCCCACGAGGCAGGGCTGTTTTAGGCGCTGCAAATTATTACCGTACCTGCGCCGACACTAACTAGGCTGTTTTCATTGCTCTAGACAACACTCCTAAAAGTGATAGGCTTTTAAGCGTCGGCGTTAAAGCGCAGTCGCCTCGAACGCACCGATAACAACAAAGGATATGAGCATGCCAATCACCCATCGTCTCGTAACAATCTTGTTCATCACGTTGCTTTTGTGGAGCGGATCAAGCAGCGCTCAGACGCAAGCCGAGAACGATGAAGCCATCGCCGGCGCAATGGCTGCGCTAGATGAATTTATGACCACATTTAACGCGCGCGACCCGCAACTATGGGCACGATCTCTCAACTATCCGCACGTACGTTTCGCCAGCGGCACGGTCACCGTTTGGGAGACTGCAGAAGAGTTCGCAGAAACAGAGTCATTTAATCGCTTAGCTGCGATTGGCTGGGATCATTCGCACTGGCTGAGTAGAAACGTTGTCTTGGTGTCGCCTGCCAAGGTACATGTTGCCACCAAATTCCAGCGCTTTAACGAGAAAAACGAATCTATTGGCACGTACGAGTCACTCTATATCGTGACAAAAGTTGACGGTCACTGGGGCACGCAGGCGCGTTCCAGTTTGGCTCCTTAGCAAAGTCAAAAGACTGAGATAAAAAGATGATTAAACTTATGCTGAGATTTGACCAAGCAAAAGCCCTAACTCTTGCATTCGTTTTACTTTTCTCTGTCGCATCTCATCGTGTCCTCAGCCAAACGCCAATAGTCTCACCAGAGAGTGTTGGCGTTTCATCCCAGCGCTTAGCACTTGTCGATTCAATGCTTCAACAGCATGTGCACGATGGCCGAGTTCCCGGACTGGTTGCCGGAGTGTCTCGTCATGGGAAGCTCGTATTTCTAAAAAGCTACGGCTGGCAAGACATTGAGAATAAGTTACCAATGCAGGAGGATTCGATATTCCAGATCCGCTCGATGAGCAAACCGATTACTGCGGTGGCGGTGCTGCAGCTCATCGATCAAGGCAAACTTAAACTGAGCGATCCAGTCGCGGACTATATCCCTAGCTTTGCTGCAGTGCGGGTGTTCAACAATCCAGAGACTCAAGATCTGAATGATACCCGCTCCCCTAGTCGCGCCATAACCATCGCGGACTTGCTGCTGAATACCGCCGGACTAAGTCATCGATTCAGTACTTTATATCGTGACAACCGGGTTCGCTCTCGTGCAGATTCTCTAGAAAAACTGGTCGATAAAGTAGCCAGCATTCCCCTTATTGGCGACCCAGGCGAGCAATGGGTTTACAGTATCTCAATCACAGTGCTCGGCCGAATTGTAGAGATTGTATCGGGACAGACATTCGACAATTATCTCGAACAAGATATATTCACGCCGCTTGCAATGACTGATACAGGCTTTTACGTAAAGCCTCACCAGCAAGCTCGATTGGCAAAAGCCTATGTGGCTGCAACCTCGCGCGAACCTCTCAGATTGCTGCCGCCAATGGACATTCCAATCACTGAAAAACCACCCCTTATGGAAGGCGCTGCGGGGCTTGTAAGCACCGTGCCCGACTATCTTAGGTTTCTTCAAGCCTTGCTCAACAAAGGGGAACTCCAAGGCTCACGCATTCTATCCTCAGAAAGCGTGCTTGCTGCAACCACCAACCAAGTAGCCGACAGGCTGTTGCCAATAGGCACTAACCCGAATGCACCGATGCTTGATCGCGGGTGGGGCTACGGCATAAGCGTTGTGATTGATGCAAGTAAAAGCCCCTATGGGGTCAACAACGGCGAATTTGCTTGGGGAGGCTCACTTGGCACTCAAGCTTGGGCTGACCCGAACACCGGTATGGCAGTCGTTATTATGCTGCAGGTGCAGCCTGCGGGGGCGTTTGATATTGCCAGTAAGTTCAAAGCAATGGTGTATCAAAGCGTAATAGATTAGGCACAAAGCTCCCTCAATCAGTTGCTTATAAGCGCGCTTTCAACTCAAAAACCGAATCCCCTCCGCCCAGCGATACACTAGCGCTAGCCTGAGAAAGGAACTTTGGGTAATGTATCGCGCTAACTAAGCGGGTCGATTGCTAATTCGACTCTCTCATAAGATTGGAAGGTTTTTGCGTAATGATCAAAGTCAGCTCATACAACTCACTCGCACGCACGCTTTTTTTTGCTCTGCTATCTACTGGAGTTTTTTCGTCGGCACAGGCTGCTGATGAAAACACAGCATTCAAAACTGAATGGGGCCACCCCGACTTAGAAGGTGTATGGAATTTCTCCAGCGAAATTCCCTTCCAACGCCCGGCCCAATACGGTGAGCGAGAATTCCTAACCGAGAAAGAAATTAACGATATCAAGGCTAAATTGGTCGCCGAGGCCGAACAAGGCACAAGCGCTGAAGCTGATCCCGACTTCGCCAATCGAGGCGCACCATCAACCGATGAGCGCTTCGTTTATGGCTATGACCATTTTTGGTATGAGATGGCCTCGATCGCTGATACGGTCCGCACCTCACAGATCATTTACCCCAAGAATGGCCGACTGCCCGACTTAGTGAAAGGTACGCCAGTTGGTGTCAGCGGATTTCTTGAGGATGCGAAGGGTGAGCGCCCGGTACGAACTGGAAGTGGCGGCATAGGCAAAGACGGCCCGGAAGATCGAGGCTTACCCGAACGCTGCATTATCGGTATGAATGCCCTACCCCCCTATCGCCCTAGCCGTTACAACAATAATCTACAGATTATTCAGAACAGCGATCACGTCGTGATCCTTTCCGAGATGATTCACAACGCTCGCATGATTCCATTAGACGGTCTGTCGACTCTGCCCGAGCACATAGAGCAATGGACTGGTGACTCTCGCGGCTATTGGGATGGCGACACGCTAGTCGTCGAAACGAAAAATTTTAGTTTCTACACGGCGAGCCTGCAAGGATATGGAACCGGCCGCGAAAAGGTCCTAACGGAGCGGTTCACGCGTACGGGTTACGACAGCCTAGATTACCAATGGACGCTCGACGATCCCGCGACATTTACCGACAAAGTGGTGGCAATTCTCCCGATGGCGAAAGTTGCAGGGCAGCTCTATGAGTACGCCTATCAGGAAGGAAACTATGGTCTACTTAATATTTTGCGCGGCGCACGCGAGGAAGAACGGCGCATAGCCGCTGAAAATTGGTCAGCAACCCCGCATACCTTGTGCTCGCAAAAAGTTCGCCATCACACGGAACCCAGAAAAAGAGATCGCGCGCGAAACCTAGATAAGAAAGAAGAAGCCGGAGAGACTAAAAGATCAGACCCCTCCGGCACCCACGCCACTGCTACCCGATCTGCACTCGAGCAATCCACTGATCAACCATGGTCTCGAGCACGCTGAGTGGCACCGCACCGCCTCCGAGCACGGCATCATGGAAGCCGCGGATGTCGAACTTATCGCCCAGAGCTTGCTCAGCTTTTTCGCGCAGCTCCAAAATTTTCAGCATGCCAATTTTGTAGCTGGTTGCCTGCCCGGGCAGCACCATATATCGCTGCACTTCCGAACGCGCCTGCGCTTCGGTGATGGCGGAATTGTCGAGGAAATATTGAACTGCCTGCTCCTCGGTCCAACCCTTAGCATGCAAGCCGGTATCAAGCACCAACCGGATCGCGCGCCAAATCTCTGAGCCGAGTCGACCGAAGTCTGAGTAGGGATCGGCATACGTGCCTTCCATTTCCTTCGCTAGCAACTCGGAGTAAAGCCCCCAGCCCTCTGAGTAGGCGGTAAAGCCTGCCTGTGTGCGGAAGGTTGGCACGCTCTCTAGTTCTTGCTGGATTGCGATCTGCATGTGATGGCCTGGCAGGCCTTCGTGGTAGGCGATCACTTCTAGCTCGCCTTTGGGCATCGCCGTCATGTCAGACAAATGTGCATAGTAGATGCCCGGGCGACTGCCGTCTGGCGTACCGGGGAAATAATGCTGAGCTGCGCCGGGCTGCTCACGAAATGGCTCGACGCGTCTCACCTCCAGATCGGCCTTGGGCAATATGCCAAAATAGGTCGCTAATTTGGCTTTGATATTTTCGATCGCAGAAGTGGCATCATCGATATAAGCCTGACGACCCTCGTCGGTGTCAGGATAGTAGTGACGCTGGTCGTCTTTGCTGTCGCGCAGCATGGCAAAGAACGCCTTCAGGTCACCTTCGAAACCGACGCTGTTCTTGATGACGTCCATCTCGGCTTTCAATCGAGCGACTTCATCAAGGCCAATCTGGTGAATCTCATCCGCGGTCAGATCTGTGGTGGTCTGGTTGGCAAGCCGCTCATTGTAATAAGCCACACCGTCGGGCAGCATCCCTACCCCTTGGGAGATTTCACTGGTACTGACCATGTCTTCTTGCTGCCAGGCGATCAGTCGCTCGTAGGCAGGCTGCCAATGATCGACCAACGCCGCACGAGCAGCAGTTGCCAGCGCATCCGCCTGCGCTTGGTTGATGGTTTCGGCTTCCCGAAGGGCTGCGATTTTTTGCTGAGTATCCGCCCAAATCGCGCTGTCCTCACCCTCGGTGAAAGGTGCACCGGTGATAATCTGACCCGCGCTGTCGATCACACTGTCGAACGCAAAGCGTGGTGGCCGCACGCCCGCAGCAGCAGCCTCCTGCGACAGCGTAATCAGCTGATCAAGCGCCACCTCGGTCGCTTCAATACGCGAGACATAGGCTTGCATATCGTCGGCGTCTTTCACCGTATGAAAGGCAATTAACAGCTGTGGGAAAAACGAGTGGATGGCGTTCATCTGTTCAAAAACGTAGTCGTTAGTGCGGAACTGATTCGCAGCTTCGGTAGCGGCCAGCTGATATTCCCAGAGGTCGTAGGAGATTTTTGCGTCCGCGTTAAGCTGCTCGTAGTCGAAACTGGTCCTCATCTCAGCAACGGTATCGCGCTTCCAGTTCAGCTGCTCTGTCTGCGCCTCCAGTGAAAAGTCGTCAATCTGGTCGTTATTTTCGGTAACACCTAGAAAGGTCTGCTGGATCGGGCTGAACGCCAACTCCTCCTCATATTGTTCTTCGAACCACGCGTTGAGACGAGCGCTCTCGTCCTCGACATCACCCGTTGATTCAGATGAGTCTACTGCAACAGGAGAAGAGGCAGGCGCGTCTTCCGATGCCGAGGTTTGCGCGGCGTTGTCCGCTGGCTCACAGGCGATAAGAATTGCAGATGCCGCTAAGGACAACAACAGGCGAGATAGAAGGAGCCGTTTCATAGGATTCACTCGGAGTAGTAGAGGGTTAGCCAAAGACTGTAGCACTTTAAGTACTCAAGGTACTGTTGTTCATTAGTGAGTACAGCGGCCTATAATTTTTTAAGTAGATAGCCTTAGGATTTTAAATAGATGCTGAGTGTATTGACAAGTTAATCACTCAACTCGGCGAAGTCGTGCCTCTGAATAGTGTCAGCGGCAAAACGGATACTCTTTACGCAACCTACTTGACCGAGTGACAAACCGGGAACGTTTATGGACAACCTGCCAGTCTAGAGATACCTTTAATCTACTTACTTCAGAGGCGTCCACCCAATGCGATTACGTCAAATCATCGAGTCCCTTAGCAGGCTGATAATCCTTTTCAGCTTAGCCGGCCCAGCCTATGCCTCATCGCTAGCGAATCAGGTTGTTATTCACCGTGATCAATGGGGTGTGCCGCATATCCGCGGAGAATCAGATGCTGCCGTTATGTTCGGCTCCGCCTGGGCTCAGAGTGAAGACCACTTCTGGCAGCTTGAAGACACCTACATAAAGGCCCTTGGACGCTACGCCGAAGTAATGGGTGAGTCTGGAGTTGAAAGTGATCTCGACGTCGCGCTTTTTGAGATCGTCGAAAGTTCGCAGCGCGATTTCAGCTCGCTCCCGTTAGAAATTCAAACCCTTGCTCGCGCGTTTGCCGAGGGTTATAACTTTTTCCTCGAGCGCAATCCTGATGTCACGCCGCGTCTCATTACGCGAATGGAGCCGTGGCACGTATTAGCTTTTGAGCGCTTTATGATATTGCCGCGCTTATTGGGTGCGGCACACGCGCCGTCCCGCGAGGTGGAGCAACTAGAAGCCGAGGAACTCGCGTCCCTAGGTTCGAATCAATGGGCCATTGGGCCCGACCGCACGCGCAACGGCACCGCAATGCTGTTCATCAACCCGCATCAACCTTGGTATGGCTCAGGCATGTTCACCGAAATGCATGTGAAGAGCGATTCAGGTTGGGATTTTTCTGGCGCAATGTATCCCGGTGCGCCCTTCCCAACTGCCGGCTTTAACAACCATCTTGGCTGGGCCTATACGGTTAACGAAGCAGATATCTCAGACGTGTATCGACTGACCTTCGATCACCCAAGCGATTCTGACCTGTATCGTTATGACGGCGATTGGCGGCGCGCTGAGACGTGGGAGATTGAGCTCGCTGTGAAGGGTGAAACCCAGCCACGGCGCTATGAGCTGCGCAAGAGCCATCATGGTCCGATAACGAGGCAAGAAGACGAGACGCATTTTCTTGCCATAAAAGTACCGCGACTTTACGACGGATCCCGTATGGTGCAGTCCCTTGCCCAATCGCGCGCGTCGAATTTTGACGAGTGGTACGCCGCTGCATCCAGCCTTCAGCTGCAGACGTTCAACACAATGTATGCCGATGCCAACGGAAATATCTTCTATCTCTACAATGGCACGGTCGCCAAACGTAAGACCGGTGTTGATTGGACAAAACCCGTAGACGGTTCCGATCCTGAACTTGAGTGGGGCGATTTCCATCCTATTGAGGAGCTGCCGCAGGTCTTTAACCCAGCCTCGGGCTTCATGCAAAACACCAATTCAACCCCCTTCACCACAACCGACGATGGCAACCCTTCGATGTTAGATTTCCCAGCTTACATGGTGGAAGATGCCACAGACGACAAACGCCGCGCGCAAATGTCTCGTTGGCTGCTGCGTCAGGCCAAGGATATGACGTTCGAAAAGTTTCAAGAGCTGGCCTATGACACCACGCTTTACTGGCCGATGACGGAACTACCCCGCTATCAACGCCGCTTCGAATCGTTGGAACAGACTCACCCCACGCTCGCTAGCGAAGTAAGGCCCTTTCTCGACCACCTCCTCGATTGGGATTACCGCAGTTCACTTAAATCGACGCAAACAACGCTCGCCGTCGCGTGGTATGAGGCGCTTTATGGCAGGGGCTATCCGGTTGAAACCTTGAAAGAGGAATTCGTGGCAGACATCCCTGCGCGATTCCGTGCGCTTGCTCGCGCAGCACAGACGCTTGAAGAGCGTTACGGCACTTGGCAGGTCGCCTACGGCGACGTTCATCGGCTTCAGCGGCACGCGCCTTATGGCAGCACCAGCAGCGTTCCGTTCGATGATCGCGAGCCGAGTCTGGGAGTGGCAGGCGTGCGCGGCCCCCTCGGCGTCGCTTTTACTATTTACCATACCGCGCCGACGGACGACCCGAATCGGCAATTTGAGTATGCAACTACGGGGTCGTCGTATAAGGCGGTGTACGAGTTCCATCCCGATGGAGTAAGGGCCGCGAGCTACTTACACTACGGGCAAAGCCACAATCCAGAATCACCGCACTTTTTTGATCAGGCAACACTCCTGTCGGAAAGGCGCTTCAAAGCGGCGTGGTTTCACTGGGATGATGTGGTGGCAAATACGAAACGCGCTTATAGCCCGGGTGAGTGAGCGAAACGGCTTGCAGTAAGAATGTTCTTCGCAGTAGCAAGTCTCCCTCGTGAGTTTTCCATTTCTTAAGCTGAATGGAAAACTCACGAGGTTATGGACCGATATTTTTAGACAGGGTTACCGCGTCGCGTTAATCCTTCAAACTGTAAGCAATCACATACCCACCCGGCACGTCACCTGCTTCGGCATTCTCATCAACGGCATTTTCAAGCTGCAGCGCACCGCCGCCATCTGCGACGGTAACGATGACATATTGCTTACCAGTAGTTGGGCTTACATAGCTCATGGGCGTGCCCGTCGATGAGCCTGGCAGACTGTCGGTCCACACCTCTTCACCGGTTAACACATCAATCGCACGCGCAGTGCTGTCAACGACGCCCGCATTAAAGATGACACCGCCGCCGGTAACGATAGAGCCTGCGTTGTAGAACATACCCATCGGCAGAGGCAGACGGCTAGGAATGCCCAAAGGCCCCTGCTCTTTCGCTGTACCTAATGGTCGTCGCCATAGAAGCTCTTTTGAGGCGAGGTCGACTACCGCCATCTCGCCGTAGGGCGGCTCGATGCAGGGCGCGAAGAATGGCGAGAGGAAGAAGAAAGAGTAGACCGCGTAAGGGGTACCCGCCTGCGCACCGCCGATACCGAATACTTCGTTTTCCTTCACTTCGTCTCTAGGAATTAGGCGCACAACCGACGGGTTGTTCATGGTGTTGACCACCATTAGGTTATTCACCTCATCGACTGCCACACTCCCCCAGTTCATGCCACCAGCAACGCCTGGGTAGTAGAGCGAGCCATAGCCTGTAGTGGGCGGCGTTAATGGGCCTTCATAACGCATGCGCTTAAACTGGAGTCTGCAGGCAGCCTGATCGAATGGCGTAATGCCCCACATGTCCGCCTCGGTAAGACGCTTAGCGAACGACGGCATACCCACCGAGAACGGCTGCGTTGGGCTTGTGAAATCTTCAGGAATGTCAGTTTGCGGCGTAGGCAGTTCGGCAACTTCGGCCAACGGCTCGCCGGTCTCTCTATCGAGCAGGAAAAGCTCCGCACGCTTGGTCGGCACGACGACTGCTTTGCGAATTACCCCGTCGACAGGAATGTCGACAAGCGTCGGCTGCGACGGCACGTCATAGTCCCAGATGTCATGATGCGTGGTTTGGAAGCTCCAACGAACGCGACCCGTGCGCGCGTCCAGCGCCACGATTGAACTTGCGTATTTGTCCATCGCTTCGGTGCGGTGGCCGCCAAAATAGTCTGGCGTGCCATTGCCTGTCGGCACATAGATAAGCCCGAGTTCTTCGTCGGCACTTGTTAGACTCCACACGTTTGGCGTGCCGCGCGTGTAATTTTCGCCTGGCTCGGGTAGGCCGGTTCGATCTTCGCGCCCCATGTCCCAAGCCCACACCAGTTCACCGGTCTGCGGATTAAATCCGCGCACGACACCCGAGGGCTCCTCGGTCATTTGGTTGTCGAGCACCCAGCCGCCTAGCACCAACACATCGTTTGAGATAGTCGGCGGAGAGGTCACGAAATAAAAGCCCGGAATCACCTCGCCCATGCCGGCTAGGAGGCTGATCTGGCCATCAACGCCAAAGTCACTGCACGGAATGCCCGTATTCTTATCGACAGCAATTAATCGCGCATCGGTAGTGGCGGTGAGAATGCGTTCTGCACACTCGGTCTCGGGATCCGCCTCGGGGCTTTCATAATAAGTCACGCCGCGGCAGGTATCCCAGAAGCCAATTTTCGGCGACTGTAAGTCAGGATCGAACCGCCAGCGCTCTTCGCCTGTGTCCGGATCTAGCGCCAAAATAATGTTTTGGCCGGTGCATAAGAAGAGGCCATCATCGATCTGAATCGGCGTGCCTTTGAACGCGCCAGGCACACCGGTGCGAATTTCCCAAGAGCGCTCTAACTGGCCGATATTATCCAGATTGATCTGCGCGCTTGCCGCATACCGCGTGCCAGACTTAGAGGAGCCGTAATTAGCCCAGTCGCCCGTTGCATTGTTTACAGTGCCTGTGCCCAGCGCCGTCGGCGTACCCACCTCGTAGCCGCCGCTGAAAAGCAGCGCAACACCAAGCACGGCTAAACTGGCTACTGCGGCCTGAGTTGCCCTTAGCGAAAACAAAGGCGCAGGCTCGGCCTGCAATAGCCCTCTGCGCACCCTTGGCAATAAAAACCACAGGCCCAACACGCTGAACATAGCGACACGCGGCATGAGAGCCCATGCATCTAAGCCCGATTCATAAAGCGCCCATAAATAGGTGAACAGCAAGAACGCGCCGTAAAGCGCTGCGCCACGGCTGTCGCCGCGAAACAGAAGCACTCCGGTAGCGACAAGCACGACGCCAGCAAAAGCGTAGTAGAGCGAACCGCCGGCACCTATGAGCAATACGCCCATCCACAATAAAAGAGCCCCTATAAGGCCCATAACGAGCGAAAGGAGTCGTGGTTTAGGATACTGGAAAGAATTATTCAAGGCGTGCTCCTAAGCATGTGCATGTATTAGAGAAGACAGCAGCAGTCGTGCACTCCCTTTATTTTCGGGATTAATTAGCTGCGTGCAGAGAATAATATGTATAGACGCCCGATGGAACTGATTATGTAGAGGAGTAAAAGCGACTGTGCTCCAAGCACCTGAGCACAATCAAAGAGAATTCCTAATCTCTTATTGAAGCACTCGTTCAATTGCTTGGGAAAGGTTAGGATGGCCCTCCCCTCGGCTATGGCAACGATTCACATGAACCTACTTCATCTCTCCGACATGCACTTCGGACCTCGCCACTGGCTAGGGAACAATAAAAAATTATTAGAGAAAATTAACAGCTACGATGTTGATATTGTTCTGAATACCGGAGATAGCACGACAGATGCGTTAGAAAATGAGTTCGAGGAAGCTGGCCAATTTCTCCAGGGAATAGATTGCACAAATGTCATCTCGATACCGGGAAATCACGATAAGCGAAATATGCGCAGTGCTGACTATTTCCGCCAGTATATTGATGATATCGAGGTAATCCGTCCGCTTAATCGCGACAATTGCCGAAAGCACCACCTTTACCTAGATAGCCACACCACAGGCATAAGTGATCACTTTACAGATATCAACTTCCTTAAAAAAATTACAGTTAACTCAGAAGCTATTTTATTGGTATGCCTTGATTCGAATGAGCTCTATAAAGACACAGGGTTTGTAGACAAAGAAATACTAAAGGCTGTGTCAGAAAGAATTCGTTCTGAGGTATATGACAGAATAGTGCTACTCAGTCATCATTCCATCTTGGACACAGATTCAGACCCTCTCTTCAATTCTAAAATAGTTATCGAATTCGTACGCGAACACAAAATCAATCATGTGTTTTGCGGTCACACTCATCAGCTGTCGATTATGAAATCGACAGATTTGTACCACGGCCACTCATTTGTACAGTACAAAAATGGCTCGCTCTCCAGCGCCAATACGCCCAACGACACCAACATGTTTATTTACTATAGCGATTTCGGAACCGAAACAATGAAAATCCATATCATTCGCTCTGAGATAAAGGGAGGAGATCTGAATTTTCGAGAAGAAATAGTCGCCCTCTAATCAACTCCTTTTTTGGAAAAAAATGAACAATAAACAATCGGATAATCCAATCGTTGCGACTAAATTAATTCTTAGCATTTGCTTTGGATACGGACTATTAATGTTATGCAGGACGGTGGTGGGCGTGGCTGGGCCAGCCATGCTCGCAGACCCAACGCTTAATATCGACACCGCCACGTTCGGCGCAATTCTAGGATGGGGCACTGCTGGCAATCTAATGGGGAAGGTCACAACTGGTGCACTAGCGGATAAAATTGGCGGTAGTAAAATATTTATCTCAGCAATATTTTTTGCTGCAATCGCCACATTCATCTTTGGCACTCTATCTACCAACTCTGCTTTCTTTGTTCTCTACTTTTTAACAGTTTTTGCAAAAGCGGCTGGCTGGCCCTCGATCGCTAATATAATTAGAGCGAGCTTTTCGGAGAATCGTCATGGCCGAATATGGGGATTCATCGCCACAAGCTCGAGGATAAGCTCCGTAGCAACTACACTATTGGCCAGCAGCCTGCTTCTAATATTCTCTTGGCGGGGCATGTTCTTTAGTGCTGGAATCCTGACATTACTTATCGCAGCAGTGCTAATAAAAACACTGAAAGAACCAGAGAAAGGCCTACAAGATTCAGTGCAACCCGCAGACGCAGATAACCCGACCAGTTTAGACGATGAGGTATCCGCACCTCATCCGCTGCAGACGTTGAAGACTAGAGAGGCGATAGGCCATTTCATAAGAAGCCCCCGTTTTTGGTTAATAAGCCTTGGCGTATCAGCACTAGCCGTTCTATTCGAATTTCAGGTGTTCCTTCCTATTTACCTTAGCGAAACTTATGACTTAGCGCCCGCCTACGCAGGAATCGCCTCCTCAACTTTTTCGCTAGGTTGTTTAGTCGCTGTCTTTAGCGGTGGATTCATATACGACAAACTCACCAAGAAAAGCCTGATTTATGCTCTCGGGCTTAGCTTAACGCTAGCCGTAGCAAGCCTACTATTACTTAGAGTACTCGGCGACCAGGGCTCTACAGGAGCGCTAGAATTAACGCTTACCGTTCTACTCATATTTTTGTTCGGATTTTCAATCTCCCCTGCTTACTATATTCCTATGAGTGTTTTCTCTATAAGCTTCGGTGGTAGACACTGCGGCCTGCTTGTGGGACTAATAGATGCTATTGCCTACTTTGGTGCGATGAGTTTTGATTTCATCGGCGGTGCTGTGGCAAATAAAGAGGGGGGCTGGCAAGACTTTATCCTTATCCTTATCGTCACCTCAGTGCTCGCAACGATAATTATGACCACCTTCCTCTATTTGGATTATCGGCATTCACGACAAGGCAATGCTTGAGCCGACTAAATTGGAACGCATCAACCCTGCCAGTTAATAACTCTATCTAAAAAGGACTAATGATCATGAGTAAAGAAAAAAGCAGTACTAAAGAAACAAAAAAGAAAGCCCTCCTCACGCCAAAAGAAAAAAAGGCGGCGAAGCGAACTGCAAAATCTGAAAAGAACGTCTTAGGCAATTAGCGACTGCGCTGCACTATCCCCATCATCTTATAAAGAAGCACCGAGGCAGAAAACTGATAGGCATGGAAGCCTTCGATGGGGGCGAACTCAGTGAGATCGAAGCCGATTATTTCTGCCTGACTCGCAACTGATTCGATAAGTCCAAGCGACTGATACCAGCCCAAACCACCTGGCACGGGTGTGCCTGTTGAGGGAAAGACTGAGGGGTCTAGACCGTCGACATCGACAGTAAAGAATATTCTCTTCGGAAATCCTTCGGGTAATTGAACGCTGCTCACATTGGTCGGAACGAGCGCTTCGGCGTCGTAGTGGGCAATACCAAACTCTTTACGCGTCTGCATTTCTTCTTCGCAAATGGCGCGGATGCCGAGCTGCAAAAGCGGGATACCCTCATCGACAATGCGCTTCATCACCGACGCATGGCTATAGGGGTTGTCTTCGTAACGATCGCGCAGATCAGCGTGAGCGTCGATCTGGACTACGCCAAAATCTCGCTCACCCGCATCGAGCATCCCCTTGATCAGACCGTAGGTGACCGTATGCTCGCCGCCTATACCCACTGGGATCTGACCGCGCTCGATAACGCGGCGTGTAACTTGGCCGATCGCCTCGATCACGTCGGCTGGCTCGCCGCTGCAGTCGATCGGCGCGTGGGTAAAAATACCTTCCTGCCCCGGAATACTTTTGCCGTCCCACTGTTCTAGCTGCCAGCTTGCCTCGAGAATAGTTTTAGGACCATCGGCGGTACCGCCACCGTAAGAAACGGATGCCTCATAAGGAATCGGAATGACCTGAAAGAGCGCGTCGACCTCGGCCGGTTGCTCGAACTCCGAGCCCAAAAACACAGGGTAACCCGGGGCGG
>Ga0228634_1001353_pt1 | contig 14355 bp, 10 predicted proteins | sample 42DmetaG_FD_190063 | JGI IMG/M metagenome (GOLD analysis project Ga0228634, IMG submission 190063) | Seawater microbial communities from Monterey Bay, California, United States - 42D | ecosystem: Environmental > Aquatic > Marine > Coastal | place: USA: California | collected 2016-09-27 | reverse complement strand
TTTGATTTATTTTCCCAAAGTTTTCAAAATAGAATTTTTGAGTTGGTTTATCAAAGTTAACTTTTATTATAGTGTCTGTTTTATCAGTAAGCTCAATTTTTAATTCAACTGGTTGAGTGAAAATTTGTGTAAGGAATTCTCCTGAAGGAGATTGAGATAATTCAATAATAAGGTCAGTACCGAATGAATTCCATTTAACTTTGTAAGTAGGAAACCCTTCTCCATAGTATAGTTGGTCAAAAGCAGGTTCTAAATCAACATCTGAGCTCTTTTCGAGGTATAAACGAACATCTTCTGCAGAAGCTGAATGTCCTTTATAATCTTTTTGGAATAATTTTAAATTGTAGAAAAACAGAGAGTCATTATTTACTAAGTACCTTAGTGTATGTATGAATGCAGCACCTTTTGCGTAGGTTAGTCTGTAATCGAAAATTCTAGACGTATTAATTGTATCTAAAACATAAATGCTACCGTCTAAGTATTCCATTGATTTATTTTGATAAGCAATTATTTGAGCTAAAGCTTCATCTGGGTAAAGCTTTTCAAGCATTAAGTATTGAGAGTAAGTTGCAAAACCTTCATTTACCCAAATATCTTTCCAGGATTTACAAGTTACATTATTTCCAAACCATTGATGAGCAAGCTCGTGTGCCGTTAAGTTTTTATTAAAATGGATTTGAGTAGTCATTGTTTGGTGTTCCATTCCTCCTCCCAGTGGAGCACTACAATGACCATATTTTTCCTTTATAAAAGGATACTCACCAAAGAGGTTTGAAAAAAGCCTTAGGTAAGCTGATGTAGAGTCTATATTTGATTTCCATGTTTGAAAATAATTGGAGTTATTATAAATAAAGTTTTGAATTAATAAAGAGTCTTTATCGTTGATTTTTGTATAAAAAGAATAGTCTTGATATTGAGCAACGGCAAGAGATATTAGGTAATAATTAATTGGGTAAATATGATGCCATTCAAACCTAGTTTTACCATTGTTTAGTTCTATCTTATTCTTTAAAGTTCCATTTGATCCAGCTAAACAATTATTAGGTACTGTAACATATATATAGCAACTATCAGCTTTGTCGGTTAAACTTTGTTTACATGGCCACCATTCATATGCTGAATAGGGTTCTGAAAGAGAGTAGGTAACTAAGGTATTAGTTGATGGGTCAAGTTTATTATTTAATCCAGAGCCACCAAGAGGGTTTTCGTTTATATTCGGGGGTAGGCCTTCGTAAGAAATTGATATTTTTATCTGTTCACTTTTTTCAAAATGCTTTAGAACGACAACAGCTGAATTTTTTCTGTAGAAAAGGGTTGGAACATTATTAACCTCTAAATTAGAGATGGTTAAGTTTTCATGGAGTTCAATTATTATTGAATCTAAACTCTCTAGAGTATTCAAAATTATATCAGCATTTCCACTTATATAAGTCGATTGATCAGTTAATTCTATATCAAGTGAATAGAATGAAACATTATATTTTTCAGTTTCATTAATCTCATTAATTGATAGCCTATTACTTTTAAGTTTTTTTACTGAAGATTTAAGTTTAGAGCATTCAATTTGTGAAAAACTGTGAATTGTACAAAATATAGACAATAAAATAATATTAATAATGTTCAATATTGCTTGTCTATTCACCATGTATGTTAATTTTTAATATTAATAAAAGTACAGAAAATTCAATAAGGTTTAAGGTATTCTTTAAAGAATTTAGAATTCTATATAATCATTGTTGAAATTATGAGTTTTAAATTTATTACTATCCTTGTCTATCAATTAATTACGTTTTTTTAGTTAATTAAGTAGTAAAAGGTCAGAATGATATAAAAACAGCAGTTAATTTTCTTAAAGCTGGTGGTTTTGATTACCTCGTTAAAGGAGATGAAGATATGGAAAAAGTAGAGTCCGTTCTTAGATCTGTTCTTGAGATAAAAAGTCAACTTGAGAATACAAATCCTGGTTTGATTAAAAGGATATTAAAAAAGAAATGAAATTATTCTCTTTATTAGTACTTCTTATAATATGTTTTTATTCGTGTAAAACATCTAATATTTTTCTTTTAAAAAATAAAGAAAGAAAAGAAAGTATCGTTGAGCTTGATTCTAATTTTCGTTTTTCTGAAACTTACAAGTACACCATTCGAAAGAACGATAAGATCAGTATAAGCGTTTGGCTTCAGGATGAATTAAGTGTTGGTTCCGTTTACGGAGTCTATAATTCCAACGAAATTTATGGTAAATGGCTTTTAGTTGATGATGAAGGAGCTATAGATATACCTAGGTTAGGTAAGCAGGTTGTTGAAGGTATGACAGTGATTGAGTTGAAAAACTTTCTTAAAAATACTTTTAGTAAATGGCTAGTTAATCCAATTGTAGACGTGAAAGTTTTGAATAAACAGATTTCAATTATTGGGGCAGTGAGAGTGCCTCAAACGATGACAATTGATAAAGAAGAGAATAATTTATTGGAACTAATTTCTAAAGCAAAAAAAAAGGAACCACTAAATGATTCCTTTTATTTAATGTATAATAAATACACTTTTATTTTTTAACTCTTTCAACATAAACACCTGTTCTGGTATCTATTTTTATAGTTTCTCCCATCTCAATAAATAGAGGTACTTTTATTTCTGCTCCGGTAGCTATAGTTGCTGGTTTCAATGAGTTTGTTGCTGTATCTCCCTTTATTCCTGGTTCAGTGTATGTGATTTCAGAGATGATGTACATAGGTAGATCAACAACTAAAGGTAACTCTTCCTCTGCATGAAATAGTATGTTACAAATCATTCCCTCTTGAAGAAACTCTTGTTTCTCAACCATTAGTTTTGCAATAGATACTTGTTCGTAAGTTTCATTATTCATGAAAATGAAATAGTCACTTTCTTCATATAGATATTGGTATTCTCTATTTTCAATCCTTACTGTTTCAATCTTATGACCAGCTGAAAATGTATTGTCAATAACTTTACCTGTTTCAATTGCTTTCATCTTGGTACGAACAAAAGCAGGTCCTTTTCCAGGTTTTACATGTTGAAATTCGATTATTTGATAAAGTTTTCCGTTATGATTTATACATAAACCATTTTTTATATCTGAAGTGTTTGCCATTTTATATTATAATTGTTTTCAATTTTTCTATCGTAAAAATACTGTTTTTTTAAATTACTTTAAGCTTATTAGTTTTTCTTCAAGAATTTTTATCTTGCTCAAAGCATCAGCCTCTTTTTTTCTTTCAAGATTAATTACCTTCTCCGGTGCTCCAGAAACAAACCTTTCATTATTTAGTTTTTTCATAACTGAATTAAGGAATCCCTTTGTGTAATTTAGTTCTTCTTCAATTTTCTTTTTCTCTTCTTCAATATTTATACTCTCACCAAAAGGAATAAAGTATTCATTAGAATTTACAATAAAAGAATTTGCATTAGAGATTTTATCTTGAATATATTCTAAAGATGTTAGGTTCCCCATTTTAGTAATAATAGAATCTAGGTTTGTATCTAGATCATTATTTTGCTTTATAAATAAGTCCATTTTTACTTTATTAGCTACATTATTTTTCTTTCTAATGTTTCTAATATTTGTAATTACTTCTTCAGCTATTTTAAATTGACTCATAAGTTTTTCATCAATTCTTCCTTGCTCAGGCCATTTGGCTATAATAATATCCTCTCCATCCTTTCTTTCCTTAACAAGGTGCCAAAGTTCTTCAGCTATGAATGGTGTGAAAGGATGAATAATTTTTAAAAGGTTTTCGAATATAGAAATTGTAGCTTCGTAAGTTTTTTTATCTATCGGCTGCTCATAACCAGGTTTGATCATTTCTAAATACCAAGAACAGAAATCGTCCCAGACTAATTTGTAAGTTGCCATTAAAGCCTCTGATATTTTAAATTTATCAAAAAGGTCATTAATTATCGCTAATTCATGATTGAATTTTGCATGGAACCATTCTATTGCTTTTTCAGATGAATTGGGTTGTTTTATTTCCTTAATCTCCCAAGAACTAACTAATCTAAATGCATTCCATATTTTGTTGGTGAAGTTTCTTCCTTGCTCACATTGTGAGGTATCAAAAGGTAAGTCGTTTCCAGCAGGAGATGAAATTAATATCCCCATTCTAACTCCATCTGCGCCATACTTTTCAATTAAACCTATTGGATCAGGAGAGTTTCCAAGAGATTTAGACATTTTTCGTCCTAATTTATCTCTAACGATACCTGTGTAGTAAACGTTTTTAAATGGGATTTTCCCCATATACTGATCTCCTGCAATAATCATACGAGCTACCCAGAAAAACATGATTTCAGGTGCTGTAACTAGATCATTTGTTGGATAATAATAATTTATTTCTTCGTTATTAGGTTCAGTTAACCCATTGAACACAGAGATAGGCCATAACCAACTGGAGAACCAAGTATCGAGAACGTCTTCATCTTGTTTTAACTCATTTTTAGTGAAGTTCCTCCCTGTTTTTTCTTTTGCATTTATAATTGCTTCTTCTTCTGTTTTAGCAACAACGTAGTCATCAGGATTTGGCCCATAATAAAAAACTGGTATTCTGTGTCCCCACCAAAGTTGACGAGAGATACACCAATCTTTTACATTCTCCATCCAGTGTCTGTATGTGTTTTTAAACTTATCAGGGTGGAAAGCAACCTCTCCATTCATTACAATGTCGAGTGCAGGTTTAGCCAATTCTTTCATAGATACAAACCACTGTAGTGAAAGTTTTGGTTCAATTACAGCGTTTGTTCTCTCTGAGTATCCAACTTTGTTTATGTGATCTTCGGTTTTAATTAAGTAACCTTTATCATATAGTTCTTTTTCAATATCTTTTCTAACTTCAAAACGATCTTTTCCTTCGTAATGAAGTCCATGATGGTTTAAGGAACCATTATCGTTAAGGATTTCAATTGTTTTAAGGTTGTGTTTTTTACCTAATTCATAGTCATTAACATCATGAGCAGGAGTAACTTTTAGACAACCTGTACCAAATTCAATATCGACATAATCATCTAGAATTATTGGGATTGTTCTATTTGCTATAGGTACTATAGCATTTTTACCATGAAGGTGTTTAAATCTCTCATCGTTTGGGTTTATACAAATTGCACTATCTCCAAGTATTGTTTCAGGTCTTGTTGTGGCTATGGTAAGCCACTTGTCATCACTTTCTGCAATTTTATATCGTATATAAAAAAGTTTAGAGTTAACTTCTTTATGGTTAACTTCTTCATCTGATACTGCAGTTAAGGCTTCAGGGTCCCAGTTAACCATTCTAGCACTTCTGTAGACTTTATTTTTTTTGTATAAATCAATGAAAACATCTAAAACAGATTCAGAATATTCAGAATCCATTGTAAAGCTTGTTCTTTCCCAGTCACATGAGGCCCCAAGTTTTTTTAGCTGTTCCAAGATTATTCCTCCATGCTTGTCTTTCCACTCAAATGCATGTTTTAGAAATTCGTCTCTAGAAAGATCAGATTTTTTAACTCCTTCTGTTCTCAATTTTTGAACGACCTTCGCTTCAGTTGCAATGGATGCATGATCAGTTCCAGGAACCCAACAAGCATTTTTTCCAAGCATTCTAGCTCTTCTAACTAAAATATCTTGAATTGTATTGTTAAGCATATGTCCCATATGAAGAACACCCGTTACGTTTGGTGGAGGTATGACAATAGTATATGCTTCTCTTTCATCCGGAGTAGAATGAAAGTATCCTTTATTCATCCAATGAGCATACCATTTCTCTTCTGCCTTTAAAGGCTCATACGTTTTTGGGGTTTCCATAAATTGCTTAATTTTTCTTAATCATACAAAGATAGTTTATTATCCCTAAATCATCAAGAACTTTGTTCTTTAACAAATTTCAAATAAAATTTCAAAGAATATTTTCAATTGAAGCTACAGTAAAGTATCTTTGTGTTTTTATAAACTAGAATCTACATGCAATTACTAGACGGAAAAAAAACTTCTAAAGAGATAAAGATAGAATTAGCAGAAGCTGTTAAGCTTAGGAAAGAAACAGGAAAGAAAATACCACATCTAGCTGCTGTTTTGGTAGGAAGCGATGGGGGATCTATGACATACGTTAATGCAAAAGTAAAAGCATGTGAAGAAATTGGTTTTGAAAGTACGCTTATTAAATACGATGATTCTGTTTCTGAAGAAACCTTGTTGGCTAAAGTTCAGTCTTTAAATGAAGATAAGAGTATTGATGGTTTTATTGTTCAATTGCCTTTGCCTAAACATATTAACGAACTAAAAGTTACTCAAGCAATAGATCCTAAGAAAGATGTAGATGGTTTTCATCCAGTTAACTTAGGGAGCATGATTTTAAATATACCTTGCTTTTTACCTGCAACTCCAGCGGGAATAATGGAGTTATTGAAGAGGGATAATATTGAAACGAAAGGTAAGAATTGTTTAATTATTGGTAGAAGTAATATTGTTGGTCAACCTTTAAGTATTTTACTAGCTCAAAATACTAACCCTGGAAATTGTACAGTTACTTTAGCTCATAGTAATACTAAAAACTTAAAAGATTTAGCTTTGAATGCAGATATATTGATTGCTGCAATAGGTCGACCTAAGTTTGTTACTTCGGATATGGTAAAAGAAGGGGCGGTTGTAATTGATGTTGGTACAACTAGAGTGGTGGATGACTCAAGGGAAAGAGGATGGTATTTAAGTGGTGATGTAGATTTTCAAAATGTTGCTGAAAAATGTTCGTTTATAACCCCTGTACCAGGTGGGGTAGGGCCTATGACTATTGCTTCTTTAATGATAAACACCTTGAAAGCAATGGATTTAAAAGGTAAGTAAATAAATCTAAAGTTTAAAGCCTTTCTAAAGGTGTTTTAACACCATTGACTAGTGAATAACAAGATAGTTTATCGTTGAAGACGGAAGATTTAAATAAAGACTTGTTTAAAAGCATTCTTGCACATTCCTGGATGCCTTCAACAATGGAAGGATGTGGATGTATTAGTTCTGTCAATTCCTCTATTCCAGCATTCATTTGTATCAATAAAGCAACACCTTGAATTGCTGTAGAAGCATGTTCTCCCACAGCTCTCATTCCTAATATTTTCATGTCATTATCGTTTGTAACGATAATCTTAAAGAAACCTTCTGTTTGTCTCATTGCTACTGCTCTAGTGATTACAGAGAAATCAACTTTAACTACTTTTACAGGTATGCTTTGGTCAATACAAGTCTTTTCATTTACGCCAACTAAAGCTACTTCTGGTTGAAGAAACATAAGTGTACACACGTTGTCATAGCTGAGTTTTTTTCTGTTTACTTCATAAGCTTTTTCAACTGCATGACGTCCTTCTATTTCTCCAACATTTACCAAAGTAATTCTTCCTGAAGCATCTCCTACAGCATGTATGTTTGGAATGTTTGTTACTGTATCATCATCGCCAATATGTTGTCCTCTTTTAGACATTTTAACTCCGGCATTTTCCAATTTTAGTTTTTCAATATTTGGAACTCTACCAATAGAAAAAAGAGCCATTTCAACATTTATGGTTTCTGATGTACCATTCGGATGAGAAATTGTATAGTCAACTCCATTTTTAACAGTTTTTAAAGATTCAAGCTGGGAATTGTGATGTATGGTAACATTTTTTTTCTCTAGATTTTTGGCGATGAGATTTGATATGTCTTCGTCCTCATAAGGTAGAATTCTATCTTGTCTATCTATTAAGTAAACTTTAGTTTTTCCGAAATTTGAGAATATGGTTGCGTATTCACATCCAATAACCCCAGCTCCAATTATAACAATGCTTTTAGGATAGTCATTTATATGTTCGATAGAATCACTAGTGTGAATTGTTTTATAGTCTACAATAACATTTTCGGGAACCCTAGGTCGACTTCCTGTAGCAATAATTATTTTTTCTCCCCAAATTTCTTTTTCAGCTCCATCTTGTGCTATTTTAATGTGATTTCTGTCAATGAAGGAACCATAACCTCTTTCGAAATGAAGAAGTTTATGCATGGATTCAGTTTGTAAAAGTTTAATGTGGCAAGAGTATTGAGATTGTCTTTCGAATACAGCTTCATCAATTGTTTTTCTAACTTTAGACCAAGGGATTTCAAAAAAAGGTTGGTTGTCTCTGATTGTATCGTTTACTTTTCTGATTTTGGAAGAAAGTTCCCATAAGGTTTTAGAAGATAGGGCTCCATTGTAAACTCCCGCTCCACCAACTTTTTTAGTCTCTATTAAACAAACTTTTTTTCCAAAGTCTATTCCCCTCATCGCGGCAGCATAACCTGCAGGTCCAGCTCCTAAAACAATTAAATCAAACTTTTCCATGAATTGTTTACTTTTGAAGGCAAATATAATGAGCTTAATAGATTAAGCCATAAGATTAACGTTTAATTAATTGATAGAATGGATTACTTTGAGGAATTAGAAGAGGGTAAGTTAAGTCAAAAGGAATATCAAAAAACTCTTAAACGTATAAAGAAGAAAAAAAATAAAGAAGTCGATAATGCTTTTGAAGAGTTTCATGAAGCAACTTTTGAATCAATAGATTGTCTTAAATGTGCAAATTGTTGTAAAACTACCAGTCCAATATTTAGAGATATTGATATTAAAAGAATATCTAAAAAATTAAAACTTAAAGAAAAGGACTTTATCAATTCTAATTTAAATATGGATGGCGAAGGAGATTATGTTTTGAAATCATCTCCGTGTTTGTTTTTAGATGAAGATAATAAATGTTCAATATATGAGGATAGGCCTTTAGCTTGTAGAGAATATCCACATACGAATAGAAAGAATATGTATCAGGTTTTTGATCTTACACTAAGGAACGCGGAGATTTGTCCTGCAGTTGTGAGTATTCTAGATAAAATTATTATAAAGTATAAATAACTTCTTATTTTATTATTGAAAATAGTTATTCGTCTTTTTTTTGTTTCAAACTAAAGTAATAAATAAGTTGTTTTTTGTAATTATTTTTAGCTTCTGTTGTAAATCAGAATGATAATCGTTTTATCTTTGTCGTATGAAAGAAATGATTTTAATTTTAGATTTTGGTTCACAATACACTCAACTAATTGCAAGAAGAGTTAGAGAGTTAAATGTTTATTGTGAAATTCATCCATGGAACAAAGTTCCAGAGTTGACAGGCGATATAAGTGGAGTGATTTTATCAGGTAGCCCATTTTCAACTTTAGATGAAAATGCACCAAAACCAGATTTATCTAAAATAAAAGGTAAGTTTCCTCTTTTGGGAGTTTGTTTTGGAGCTCAATTTCTTTCAAACAATTATGGAGGAGAGGTTTTACCTTCCTCAATAAGAGAATATGGTAGAGCAAATTTATCTTTCGTTAGTTCAAATAATGAACTGACAAAAGGTATTTCAACGGGGTCTCAAGTTTGGATGTCACATGGAGACACTATAAAAATGGTGCCTGATAATTATGAAATAATTGCAAGCACTAGTGATGTTGAAGTTGCAGGATATCACATTAAGAACGAAGAAACTTACGGAATTCAATTCCACCCAGAAGTTTATCATTCTTTAGAAGGTGGGATTTTATTAAAGAATTTTATTGTGGATATCTGTAATTGTTCACAAAGCTGGACACCTGATTCTTTTGTTGAGTCAACTGTTGAACAGTTAAAATCAAAAATAGGAAAGGATAAAGTTATTTTAGGTTTATCTGGTGGTGTTGATTCATCTGTAGCCGCAGTTCTTTTGCATAAGGCAATTGGAAAAAATTTACATTGTATTTTTGTTGATAATGGCTTACTTCGAAAAAACGAATTTGAATCTGTTTTAGAGTCTTATAAAGGGATGGGGCTAAATGTAAAAGGAGTAAACGCTTCTGATAAATTTTATTCAGCCCTTGATGGAGTAACTGATCCTGAATTAAAAAGAAAGGCAATAGGAAAGGTTTTTATTGACGTTTTTGATGAGGAGTCAAAATTAGTTGATGATGCTAAATGGTTAGGGCAGGGTACCATTTATCCTGACGTTATCGAGTCTATATCTGTTAATGGAGGACCATCTCAAACAATAAAGTCACATCATAATGTAGGAGGATTACCTGACTATATGAAATTAGAAGTAGTAGAACCGCTAAGGTTACTATTTAAAGACGAAGTGAGGCGAGTAGGAAGGTCTTTAGAAATATCTGAAGCTATCCTTGAGCGTCACCCTTTTCCTGGTCCAGGATTAGGTATTCGTATTTTAGGAGATGTAACAGCAGAGAAAGTAAGGATATTACAGGAGGTAGATTCTATTTTTATCTCAGGTCTTAAAGAAGATGGATTATATGACGATGTTTGGCAAGCAGGAGCAATATTTTTACCTGTTCAATCTGTAGGTGTTATGGGAGATGAAAGGACTTATGAAAATGCTGTTGCTTTAAGAGCGGTTAGTTCTACAGATGGTATGACAGCTGATTGGTGTCATTTACCTTATGAGTTTTTAGCTAAAATATCTAATAAGATTATTAATCAGGTAAAAGGAATCAACAGAGTCACTTATGATATCAGTTCAAAACCACCGGCAACTATCGAGTGGGAGTAGTAACTTGAGATCAATGTTTTTTTATATCTTTAATTCCCAAGCATTCATGGTATAATGTTTGGGGATTTTTTTTAGATCTTAATTAATTAATATGAAACATTTAATTTGTTACTTGCTTTTTCTATCTTCCTTTAATGTTCTGGCTCAACCAAAAGGAGCTAATGTAACAGAGAAAGATGGTGTTGAATGTTATGTGCATGTTATTAAACCTGGAAATACGTTGTATGGTTTACATAGGTTGTATAATACTGACATTAAAGATATTATTAGGTATAATCCTAATATAGAAGTTGATTTTAAGGAGGGAGATGAGGTAATTATTCCGTTATCAATAATTAAAAATCAAGAAAAGGAAGAAGGACAACAACTTCAAGAACTACCTCAATTTCATAAAGTTGAATCAAAAGAGACTTTATATGGGATTTCTCGTAAATATGGAACAACGATAGACTACTTGAAAGAAAAAAACGAGGTGTTAAAAGAAGGGTTAAGGCCTGGGCAAAAAATTATTGTTGGATATGTTAAAGAAGAAAAACAAAACAATTCGTCAGTTGCTGTTAGAGGTGTAAATAAGATAAAAACAGACACTATATCAGTTAATAATACGATTTCACCTATAATAAAGTCTAAAACTGTTCAAGTAAAAGATTCGTCAGGCTTTATTCCTGATGTGATTGTAAAACATAGAGTTTTAGAAGGAGAAACTCTTTATAGCATCTCCAAAAGGTATATGATCCCTTTAATGGAATTGTATAATTATAATGAGATAAAAAGAACTGGGATATCTAAAGGAGATATTATTAATGTGCCAGTTATCAATGAAAATGGAAGTAAAGTAAGTGAAAGAGAAGTTTCAAAGGTTTTTATAAATCAGGTTGATTCTAATTATTTTCATGATAGAAAGAAAAATTATAAAATAGCTGTTTTATTACCGTTTTTTCTAGATGATATCAAAAATGATACTTTACCAAATAAAGACTTTATCAATGTTGTTTCAGGTCTTTCAACTGATTTTTTGATGGGGTTTGAACTAGCATTAGACTCTTTAAAAGTAAATGGTGTATCCTCTTTATTTAAAGTATATGATACAAAAAATGACTCAAGTCATGTTGCTTCTATTTTAGATTCTTTACTTATTCAGGGGGTTGATTTGGTTGTTGGACCATTTTTCCCTGAAAGAATCGCGGAAGTGGCCTCATGGTCTTACGATAATAAAATTAAAATGATTTGCCCTGTTTCAACAAACACAGCAGTGTTAAAAGGGAATCCTTTTGTCGATATTGCAATATCATCAGATTTTACTTTAATAGAGGCATTAGCAAAATATACAATTAGTAATAGAGGTGATGCCAAGGTCGTTTTGGTAAACCCTAACAACGATTCGGATAAATTACTTTATGACCATTATCGAGAAACTTATCTGTCTAATGTTCAAGAAGAGTCTGAGATTATAGTTGAAGCTTCTTTAAAAGATTTTAAAATTCATATTCAGAAGACAGGTCAAACGATATTGGTTTTCCCTTCTACTGATGAAGGAAACTCTTTGGAGTTTGTATCTGACTTAATGTCGTATACTGATAATCGAAATAAAAATGTTAAAATCTTTTCAACAAAAGAGTGGTTGAGTTTTGAAAACATGAAAGGGAGTTATATGAACAAGTTTGAGGTACACTTTGCTGCACCAAATGATTTTAATTTTAAGGATTCAAGTATACTTGAAGTTGCAAGAGATTACAGAGAGGTATATAGTACAGATTTAACAAAGATTTCTGCTTTAGGTTTTGATATTGCCTCTTATATTTCTAATTATTATTTATTACATAACTTAGGTGTTTTTCATGGTGTAATGGGAGATATTAAGATGATTCAGAAAGGCGAAGGGAATGGTTTTGAAAACAGCTCATTTCGAATATTATATCAAAAAGATTATGAAATATTTAAGGTAGAAGATGGTAAATAAAGAGTATATAGCATCAGAGATGCAAGCTTTACAGTCTCGTATTACTGATGATCTCGAAAAGATTGACGGTTTGTCAAAATTTACAGTGGATAAATGGAAAAGAGAAGAAGGAGGAGGAGGAGTTACTAAGGTTATTCAAAATGGAGGTGTTATAGAAAAAGGAGGTGTAGCCTTCTCTGCTGTTCATGGTTTAGTTTCAGCTGTCATGAAAAAACAGCTAGGGCTGGATGGAGATTCTTTTTTTGCAACTGGTGTTTCGATAGTTTTACACCCAAATAATCCTCATGTACCTATAATTCATATGAATGTAAGGTATTTTGAATTAGATAATGGAGTATTTTGGTTTGGTGGAGGAATAGATTTAACACCACATTATATAGTCGACGAGCAAGCAAAAATGTTTCATCAAGGCTTAAAGTCCATATGTGATAAATACTCTTCTAATTTTTATAAAGAATTTAAAGAAACAGCAGATGATTACTTTTTTATTCCACATAGGAATGAGACAAGAGGTGTTGGGGGGATATTTTTTGATCATCAAGACGATCGCTCTGGGTTAACTAAAGAAAAACTTTTTGAGTTTTGTATTGAATTAGGAGACTCTTTCACTAATCTATATAATGAGCAAGTTCAGCTTGGTAAAGATAAAAGCTTTACGCAAGATGAAATCAATTGGAGGAACCTAAGAAGAGGTAGGTATGTAGAGTTTAACTTAGTAAATGATCGAGGTACTAAATTCGGTTTGCTATCTGGAGGTAGAACAGAATCTATTCTAATGAGTCTTCCGGCTAATGCAACTTGGGAGTACAATAAAATTCTAGTTGAGAATTCAGAAGAAAGCCGAACGTTAAAGAAACTGATTAAAGGGGTTGATTGGGTTTAGTATTGTTCTATTACACACTTTTAAAGCTCTGCATTTTAAATGTAGAGCTTTTTTATTTTATTTATATTCAGTGTCTTAAAAGTGAATGGTTATTTTTTTCATAAATCAATACATTGACCTAAAGTATTAATGATATAGATTCGGGGAATCAGACCTATAAGAGATTGTAAGAAGTAGATATTATAGGTTTATTTGTTGTAACATAAAATACACTACAACTTACTATTGAAAATGTTTGTAGGAAGTTATCTCCGACTTCCTACACTTTTTCGACTTGGACTTTTCTTCTTATTTCTATTAATGTTTGTCAAAATTTACTACTTGGGATATGAAAAGATCAATTTTTATTGTGGCTATTTTAATTTTTAACAATGCAAATAGTCAGTCTACAACTAACAACAAGTTAGTAGAAGTTTATGGAGAAAAGATCACAAATAAACTACTGCAAAACAATCAAAATAAACAGATCTATTTTGATGTGATTTTAAATAATTCATTTGAAGTTTTAGAAAATTATTCTTGTGAAGAGTGTTCAGACATATTTAGTCTTGATCAATTTGAAGAAATTTTAAAAGAAAACCCTAGTTCTAAAATTACTAAGCAAGTAGATTCTGAATATTAATATGATATAAACGATTTTAATGTGGAAGTATTTAATTCACTTAAATATGGTTCTATGTTTTATGAGGATTATGAACAATTTTTGTGATTATTTAGTAATCTAATCTTAAAATAAAAAATGAAAATGAAAATGAAAAATTATTTAATAATTATAATTCTATTTAGTTTGAAGCCTGTTTTTTCACAAGAAGCTCCAAGGACAACTTTTTTTAAAACAACTCCAGAAGTAGAAAAGGAATTAAGAGACGTGTTTGGAAATAATACATTCGCAATAAAGGAAATTTTACAAGAGGTATTGTACTTGGAAACTGAAGAGTCAAAGATAATTATAT
>Ga0228634_1001343_pt1 | contig 14459 bp, 11 predicted proteins | sample 42DmetaG_FD_190063 | JGI IMG/M metagenome (GOLD analysis project Ga0228634, IMG submission 190063) | Seawater microbial communities from Monterey Bay, California, United States - 42D | ecosystem: Environmental > Aquatic > Marine > Coastal | place: USA: California | collected 2016-09-27 | reverse complement strand
CAAGTAGGTTAATAAACGTTTTTTTATTTAAGATCATCTAATAAGAATTATGTGTGCTAACGACAAATATATATAAATAGTATTTAGAAAATAATTATTTCAAAAGGAACATGGTTTGGGTTTTGTCTGCACTAAGACCTTGTTCGTTAGTAACCCTTAGATTATATACATAAACACCCCTTGCCAAATCTTCATTAAAATCATCTTTTCCATCCCAAGAAATTCCTTGAGACCGAAAACCTTCATTCAAAATTCTTTTATTAATTCTTTTAACTACTTTACCTGAGACAGAATAAATAAGAATACTAACATCTAAAAAATTACAGTTTTGATTATGTTCAAAATAAAAAGCTGTATTTGTAGTAAATGGATTAGGAAAATTTAGCACATGAGATAATTCAAGTTGATTGCCTTCAACAACTATAAAATTTATTTCACTTAGTGAGGAATTATTATAATTATCCCATACCTTAATTTTAATATTATGCTCTCCAGGATCAATATCATTAAGCTCGAAGTTTATTCTGCCACTTTTATAAGTATCTAAATCTGCAACATAATAATCATTTAAAATGATAGAGTTTGCATAATCGTTGTCTATAACAAGCTCAATATCATGGCCAATTCCATTGCCAACAGTGTTTATTCCATTTTCATCAAAAACAGTAACTATCAGTAATGGATTGGCATTAGAAATGCCGCCTGAAACAAAATTTTCATCGTTTAAATACAATTCCAAATCAGGACCTTTTTCATCTAAAGTAGCTGTAGTATCTATTCCACCAATTATTAAAGAATCGTTATATCCACTAGCATCTACTGTTCCATCTTCAGCATATAAACTTATTCTTGAAAAGCCGTAATCGTAACCAATATCTTTTGGAACTTTGAAGGTGAAGCTAAATTCGCCATTGGAAGCAGAAGATTGACCTTTATAAATAATATTTTTCCACATTTTAAATGGAAGATTGTCAGATCCAGGATTAGTACCCAAAGTAGATAAGGAAGATTCTTTGTCGTAAAAAGTAAGATAAACTTTTCCATTAAAATTTGTTAAAGTATTTTCAAAATTATCACTTAGATGACCGTAGATTTTGACTTCGCTCAAAGCATTAACAGTATCTCTATTAAAAGAGTCAATTTTAACTTTCAACTCAGGAATAGCAAATCTGATGGCTGGGTCCCCTAGAAGTGCAAATTTTCTATAATTTTTATCTGCACTAAACTGAGCAAATTTATTTTTAGTCCCCATATAGATATCCCCTAGTCTTTGTGGCTTTCGATTTACAAAATCAAAAACTGTATCATAAAAAAATCTATTTAACCATTCATTAGGTGTGGCATAAACTAATCTGGTAGTTGTAAACAATCCAATGCCTCCACCATCTTTATTAAGTAGTATGTATTCACCGCCCGATACTCTATCGTGGTCGTCAAATCTTCCAAACTCACAAGTTGCAGTCATAAAAACTGGAAGAGCTTTATTGTTGTCCCAATTTTGAATGGTAGGAACAGTTAATATTTGCTCATGAGCCCAACCAGTCTCTCCTCCGTGACCTATATAATTTACCAAAAGTGCTCCATCTTTTACTTTTTGATTAATAGCAGCCTCAGCATCTGGAATTCTTTCTCCAACAGTGCTAGATTGTTGAACATACGCATCTGAATGGATTTTAATCGTGTTTATAGATTTCTTATTGACTTTTATCTTAGATGCCATAATTTCGATGTCATTGAAATATGCATTGTTGTCCTCATCATCGCTAACTAAAACAACTTTATTCCTCCAATCTCCATATATGGTATTAGTCATTGGATTATTACAATTTAAACTTGTCATTGAATTTGCGTCTTCAAAAGTGTAATTCTTGATTTTCTGAACCATTTCATTAGCCTCCAATAGGCTTGTAACCACCAATCTTCCAATTCCTATATTTAAAAAATCTGTGTTTTGCATAGATGCCCCATCTGCTAAAATTGCATAATAATCATCAGAGGCGTACGTATTTACAATACTAACAGATTCTGAGGATTCAAAAATTGGTAATATATTTTTATTGTGACCCAAAATATTTCTGTTATCATAAGAACCATCTCCAAAAAGTAAACAGTATTTTGGAATAGTTAATGGATTGCCATTTTCTCTAGAGTAAAACATTCTTAAGAATTGTTTTATTGCAGTGGCATCAACTAATCCTCCTGAAAATTCGTTGTAAATCTGCTCATCAGAAACCGTTACTACATTTAAACCCTCGTTTTGATGCAATAAGCTTAATTCTTCAGCAGCAGTTAAAAATTCTGCTGGTGAAATTATTACCATATCGACATTACTTAAACCATGGAGGTTTTGACTAGACACCTTTTTTACAAAAGTTGGGCTTTGAAAGTTAAAACCAGAAACTGCTACAAAATGTCGTAAGGTGTCAGAATAAGATAAAAAAGTTAATTCCTCATTGGATTTGGTAAATGATAAATTTTTAACGTCTCTAAAATCTGTTATATCCCAAATCATATCTACAGAGGAAGAATTATCTAATACAACTTTTGAGTAGCCTGAAGAGCCAGAACTCAATACATTAAAACTAAACTCTTGGTTATCTCTTACAAGTAGTCTATCACAATTTATTTCAATATAATCTAAGTAGCCTTTGGATGATGGAGCACCATTATTAGAATATTCTAAAGTTAATTCGTAGGGTACGTTAGGATTATTTAAAACATCAAATTCATCAACAACCACTCTTCCAACATCTGAATAATAAGATGAACCTGTTGAATTAATTGGAACTATCCGGCTTTCACCAAAAATTAAAGGATAGAAATAAGCTGTAGAATAATTAGACTTACTCATTAATTTAAGTTTTATGTGCGATGAATCCGTGCAAAAATTAAAAGGGAAAGAATAAGTGTAAATATTAGTAAGATCAAAAACATCACCAAACCACTGAGAACCCGACTTTAAAAGGTTTAACTTATCCTCATTCAGGTAATTAAAATCCTTGAATTTAGTAATGGTCTGATTAAAAGTTTGATTCAAATTATTTACACTATCAAGGTTATTTGGCACTCTAGTATTATCAATATTTAAAAAACAATATGCACTATCTGAATAGACATGCTTGGTATGGTTGAAATTTTGACCATCAAAATTAATTCTATCCGGACCATTTAAGTAAAATAAAATATAGTCTCCCTGAGAAAATAACCCATCACCACCATCAAACACAAAGATGGACTGCTGTTCTAAATCGTCTGGCCTAGAATCGTCATTTATAGGGCTTAGTAGCCCTTTATTATTGGAAAATAAATGAATACTATTTGAGGGAATTTCAGAACTTATAATAGAGTTAGTTACCATATAATTGTAATCAATTTTATAAACTCCAGATTCAGAATTACTTAGCTTAAACCAATTAGCTCCGTTGTTAAGTACCGATTGACTTGCAAAAGTTGTATTCTTAAAGCGTTTTAAAAGATTTGTTTTTTTAACTATTTGAGCTTTAAAATCTGTCAATAAGTACAATTCACCATTAGAATTCCTTATACAATTAATTAATAGAAGGTTGTTTTTAAGGGTTGCATTTTGCTCTTGTTTTCTAAAGTAAGTGAGATAGTTGTCAGCAAAAGAAACATTGGAGTATGCTTTTTTTTCATTGTAACTTAATGGTCTTTCATGGAATTCAAAACTTATAATTTCATAGTCTGCAAATGGTAATTTATATTGAAAAATAGCTTGAAATGAAAGTTGATCAAAGTACCCATTTTCAGGACATAAAAACTTAACATCTGAATTGTCATTCCATTTAACAGTTTGGTACTCAATTTGCTTTTGAACACTAATTGATTTTTGCGAAAAACAATTAATGGCAAGGAAAACAAACGAAAATATAACTACTTTACAATAATTCACAGTTATTTATGTTGGTATATAACTCAAAATTAAAAGTAATATTGTATTAAAATGTATTGATTAATCATTTTTACACCTCTATTACAAATATTGGATGACAAATTTCAACCAAACATATTATCGCATTATTCAAAATTGTCTGAAAATTATAATTTCTTATTGTGTTGCTTTTTCCTTCAAAATAGCGATCGGTCAGGACGCAGAATTTACTCAATTCTATTCCAATCCTATTTACTTGAATCCAGCTTTTGCAGGAACTAATATTTGTCCAAGATTGAGTACCAACCATAGATCTCAATGGACTGGCTTACCAAATGTATTTAATACCACTTCTTTTTCTTACGATCAAAATATTAATAAAATACATGGTGGATTTGGGGTTATGGTATTATCGGACAGAGTTAACAACGCTATTCAAAACAATAAAATTAGCGGAATGTATTCTTATGAATTAAAAATTTCTAAAAAATTTACTTTAAGAACTGGAATTGAAGCAAGCTTTTGGCAAAACAAGTTCAATCAAAATGAATTAACATTTGTGGATATGATTGATCCATTACGTGGATTTGTTTATTCAACTGCAAACAATACGTTAAATAGTTCTAAAAATGGATTAGATTTCAGCAGTGGTATTTTGGCATACAGCGATAAGTTTTTTCTTGGTTTTTCTACCCACCACTTAACAGAACCAAAACAATCTATTTTCTCAGAAGATTATAAATTAGAAAGAAAATACACAGTAAATATTGGTTCCCATTTCCCAATTGGATATAAAAGCTCGAATGGTGAGAAAAACTGGATTGTATCTCCAAATATAATTTTTAAAAAACAAGGACTAAATGAACAACTTAATATAGGAATCTATGGAGAAAATGGAGCTTATGTTTTAGGGTTCTGGTACCGAGATAACCAAACCTATGCAGTTTTAGTAGGAGCAAAAATGGGATTAATAAAAATTGGTTATAGTTACGATATAAATTTATCCAGATTATATATAGCTTCATCAGGATCTCACGAAGTTTCAATTCAAATAAATTTTCAATGTGATAATAAAAACAGTACTATACAGTCATTTAGTTGCCCATCTTTCTAAAAAAAAACATAAATTTGTAACTTTCGTATTATATTTACGTTAATTGCGTGACATAAACTTATTTAAAAATGAGAAATAATTTAACTTATTTAATCTGTTTTCTTTTTATAACTTGCTTATTTTCAAGCTGTGGAACAGAGTATGAAACATCAAGCATTACTGGTTGGGATTACAACAATCCCAAAAATGGAGGTTTTCAAAAAGTTCCTTATTCAGAACAAGAAACAGGTCCCGGTTTAATTTTAATTGAAGGTGGTACATTTACCATGGGGAGAGTAGAGCAGGATGTTACCTACGAAAACCACAACATTCCAAGAAGAGTATCTATTTCTTCTTTTTACATGGATGAGACTGAGATTTCAAATTACCATTGGTGTGAGTATATGTATTGGGTAAGAAGAACATACACAGATTACCCTATGGTTTACAAAAAATCTCTTCCAGACACACTTTCATGGAGAGAAAAATTAGGTTTTAACGAAAAGTATGTAGAATATTATTTAAGACACCCTGCTTACAGAGATTATCCTGTCGTTGGAGTTTCTTGGCAACAAGCAAGTGAATTTTGCAAATGGAGAACTGATAGAGTCAATGAGTTTATACTTATTAGAGAAGGTATATTGGTATCTAATCCAAATCAACAAAATGAACCTTTCACAACAGATGCATATATGGCAGGACAATATGAGCAAGGACTTAATCCTCAGGGGCAAATTGCAGATTTAGATCCTTCAAAGGGTGGATATGATCCAACTACTGGAAAACTTAAAACTAAAGATTTAGCTACTAGAAAAGTCAGAATGTCTGATGGTATTATTCTTCCTAGGTATAGATTACCTACTGAAGCAGAGTGGGAATTTGCTGCTTATGGACTAATTGGAAATACTGTTGATGAAAGAATAATTGAAAAAAGAGTTTATCCTTGGGATGGTCATTGGGTTAGAAATCCTCAAGAAAACTTTCAAGGAGACATGTTGGCAAATTTTGTTAGAGGAAGAGGAGATTACATGGGTGTTGCGGGGCATCTAAATGATAACGCAGACATTACAGCTCCTGTTTATTCTTATTGGCCAAATGATTATGGGTTATACAATATGGCTGGAAATGTTAGTGAATGGGTTTTAGATGTATATAGACCTATGACTTCTAGAGATGCAGACGAGTTTAGACCTTTTAGAGGTAATGTTTTCAAAACAAAAGTACTTAACGCTTCTGGCTCCATCGACGAAAAATACGATGTTACCATTTATGACATTGATGGAATTGAACAATATATTGCTGAATTTAAAGCAGAGAGAGAAGACAAAGTTCCTCAAGGTAATAGAACTTATGGATACGTGAAGAAAAATAGGCTTGATTCTGTAGAAAATGAATTGCTTAAAGTAATATCTAATCAAATTAAAGAAGCTCAAGACTTCATGAAAAATAGACAAACCCTTGAAGCCTCTGGAAAAATTCAAGAAATTTTTGATCAAATTTTTCAAGACTTTGATTTGCAAGTTCAACAAGATGCAGAATTAGCTGGATATAATATAGAGATTAGTCCAATGCTAAGATCTGGTATGTCTGATTTCATACTTAATACTCCAGGAAACGTGCAAATGAGAGACGTTACTGCAGAAGAAAATATGAAGAGAAGTAATTACAGAATTGCAGATAACATTGATTATTTAGATGGAGATTTAAAATCATCAATTTATCATCCTGGTGATCCTGACAACAACCAAGACGAAATTGACGAATTTAATAAGGGAATGGATAAAGGAGGTCTTAATGAAGACTGGGCAATGTACCAAAGAGGACTTCAAAAGAAAAACGGTACAATTGCTGGTGCAATAACATCATTGATTTCAGATAAATCTAGAGTGTACAAAGGAGCTTCTTGGAAAGATAGAGCTTATTATTTGAATCCTGGAACTAGAAGGTATTTAGAAGAAGACCAATCAACATCAGCCATTGGGTTTAGATGTGCTATGGATAGAATTGGAAGTCCTAGTGGAATGGATGCTTGGAAATAATTTGGTATATAACTAAAAATAATTAAAGAGGGTTTTAAATCCCTCTTTTTTTATTCTAATTTATAGTATTTCTAGCGATTATAATTCTTTGAATTTCTGATGTTCCCTCATAGATTTGAGTAATTTTAGCATCTCTCATTAGTCTTTCAACATGGTATTCTTTAACGTAACCATAACCACCGTGAATTTGAACAGCTTCAACTGTTGTTCTCATCGCTACTTCTGAAGCATGTAGTTTTGCAACAGCGCCAGACAAATTATAGTCCATATTTTGATCCTTATGCCATGCGGCTTTGTAAACCAAGTTTCTTGCATTTTCAATATCTACATACATGTCAGCCAATTTAAACTGAATAGCTTGATGTTGATTAATTGGTTTTCCAAAAGTTTCTCTTTCTTTAGAATAAGCAAGAGATAATTCATAAGCTCCAGCTGCAATCCCCAAGGCCTGGGCTGCGATTCCAATTCTACCACCAGCCAGGGTTTTCATAGCAAATTTAAAACCAAAGCCATCCTCTCCAATCCTATTCTCTTTAGGAAGAACTACATCGTTAAATACCAGTGTATGGGTGTCACTTCCTCTTATTCCCAGTTTATCTTCTTTGGCACTAACTTCAAAACCCTTCATACCTTTTTCTACAATAAAGGCATTAATTCCCTTATGCCCTTTACTTGCATCGGTCTGGGCAATTACTAGGTAGGTTGAAGCAGTACTTCCGTTGGTAATCCAGTTTTTGGTTCCATTAAGAAGATAATGATCTCCTTTATCTATCGCGGTAGTTCTTTGTGAAGTAGCATCTGAACCAGCTTCTGGCTCAGAAAGACAAAATGCACCAATTTTTTCACCTTTTGCTAGTGGAACTAAATATTTTTGTTTTTGCTCTTCGTTTGCAAAATTTTCTAATCCCCAGCACACCAAACTATTATTTACAGACATAGCAACAGAGACAGAGGCATCTATTTTAGATATTTCTTCAATTGCCAGAACGTAGCTGACTGTATCCATTCCACTTCCACCATATTTAGGATCTACCATCATCCCCATAAAACCTAGTTCACCTAGCATTTTTAACTGATCGAATCCGACTTTTTGATGGGTATCTCTTTCAATAACACCAGGCTTACATTCGTTTTCTGCAAAGTTTTTAGCAGCTTCTCTAACTGCTTCATGTTCTTCTGACAATTTAAAATTCATATTCCTAATTTGGTTCTAAATCTATAAAATAAATACTATATTGTAATGGTTAGTTTTACATTAAATTTATGAAAAAATATAATGTTGTGGGAATTATGTCTGGCACATCTTTAGATGGATTAGATATTGTTTGGTCAAAATTAAGTTTTAATAAAACATGGTTTTATGAAATTTTAGATGGAAAAACTTATGAGTATTCTGAAGGATGGAAAAGTGAACTTCAAAATGCAAGTAGATTGAAGGCAAGGGACTTAGTTTTTTTAGACAATAAGCTTGGGAATTATATTGGTGAAAAAGTCAACGAATTTCTAAAAGAAAAAAAAATTCAAAAAAACCAGATTGACCTAATATCATCTCATGGTCACACATTATTTCACGAACCAGATATTAATTTAACTAAACAAATTGGGAATGGAGCTTGTATATGTTCCTCAACGAATATCAAAACAGTTTCAGATTTCAGAACAATAGATGTTGCGTTTGGAGGACAAGGAGCACCACTTGTCCCTATTGGAGATCAATTATTATTTGGGAACTATAAAGGGTGTCTTAATCTTGGGGGAATTGCAAATATTTCATATGATTTAAAAGGGAAACGAATTGCCGGTGATGTAAATTTTGCTAATATGATTAGTAATTATTTAACCAATAAAATCGGCCATTCATTTGACAAAGATGGAGAACTTGCAAATCTTGGCAAAGTTGATGAAGACTTAATTTTAAAATTAGAGAACTTAGATTTTTATAAAAAAGAATTTCCCAAGTCATTAGGGGTTGAAGACTTTAACCAATGGTACAAACTTTTATTTGACAAAAGTAAATCTTCTATAAACGACCAACTTTATACTTCTGGGACTCATTTATGTAGAACAATTAAAAACGTTTTAAAATTTAATAGCAACGACTCTCTTTTGATTACTGGTGGTGGAGCACACAATAAATTCTGGATTAAAAAACTTAAAGAACTAAAAATCAAAACAGTAGTTCCAGAAACTAAACTAATAGATTTTAAAGAGGCATTAATTTTTTCACTTTTGGGAGTTCTTAAACTAAGAGGAGAAATAAATATCTTAGCATCTGTAACTGGAAGTTCCAAAGATTTATCCGCGGGAATTATATATAATCCCTGATATTTATTTAAAAAGAGTTATAAATAACTACAACAAAACTTAGTTTCTTTTTTACATTTGAAAAATTAAAATTTAATTTGAAAGATTTACTAAAAAAATTTGAAAATAAAACACCTGAAATTATTTTTCAGTGGCAAGATTCTCAAACTGAAGCCAAAGGTTGGGTAGTTATAAACTCTCTTAGAGGAGGAGCAGCAGGTGGTGGTACGAGAATGAGAGTTGGATTAGACCAACACGAGGTAATCTCATTGGCTAAAACCATGGAAGTTAAATTTACAGTTTCAGGTCCTCCAATTGGGGGTGCCAAATCTGGAATAAATTTTGATCCTAACGACCCAAGAAAAAAAGAAGTTTTAAAGCGATGGTATGCTGCAGTCACCCCCCTATTAAAGCATTATTATGGTACTGGAGGTGATTTAAATGTAGACGAAATTAATGAGGTTATTCCAATAACCGAAGATTGTGGCGTATGGCATCCACAAGAAGGTGTGTTCAACGGTCACTACCAACCAAGAGAATCTCAAAAAATAAACAGGATAGGTCAACTTAGACAAGGTGTTTTAAAAACAATTGAAAGTGAGAATTACACTCCAGACATTGAAAGAAAATTTGTCATTGCAGATATGATAACAGGTTATGGAGTAGCAGAATCTGTCAAACATTATTATAAAATATACGGAGGAAATTTAAAAAATAAAAGAGTAATTGTTCAAGGCTGGGGAAATGTTGGATCTGCTGCAGCCTACTATATCGCACAAGATGGTGCTAAAGTCGTAGGGATAATTGACAGAAATGGTGGATTAATTAATGAAAAAGGTTTTTCATTTGAAGAAATTAAGAAGTTATTTCTAAACAAAAATGGAAATGCAATAAACGATAAAAATTTGCTTTCTTTTGATGAAATAAATGACCAAATTTGGGACCTTAAATCTGAAATTTTCTTGCCGTGTGCTGCATCAAGATTAATTACCAAAGACCAGGTGGAGAGAATGCTTAAATCAGGAATTGAAGTAATTGCTCCTGGTGCTAATGTTCCTTTTGCAGATAAAGAAATATTCTTTGGGCCAATTTCTGACTTTACAGATCAAAATACTAGTTTATTACCAGATTTCATATCGAATTGCGGAATGGCTAGAGTATTTGCCTATTTGATGGGGAACGATCTTGAAAGAATGGAAGACGAATCTATTTTTAAGGATACATCTAATACTATCCAAAATGCTTTAGAGGATGTTTTCGAAAAAAATTCTAGTCCAAAAAATATTTCTAAAACTGCTTTTGAAATAGCTTTAAAACAATTAATTTAACAATTATGGAAACTGCGATAGTAATAATATTTATTTTAGGTTATCTAGGAATTACTCTTGAGCATTCAATTAAAATTGACAAGCTTGTTCCTGCCTTACTAATGATGGCAATTTCTTGGGCACTAATAGCTTTTGGCTTAGATGATTTTGTCAATTGGTTTGACTCAGATAGTCATGAAATGGTAAAAGGATTTGCATCTCTTCCACACGAGGCTCATGGACATAGCCCATCAAAAATGATGTGGTTTGAAAGCACTTTGTTACATCATTTTGGAAAAACTTGTGAAATATTGGTGTTTTTAATTGGCGCTATGACCATTGTAGAAATCGTTGACCACTTTAACGGATTTGCTACTATTAAGAATTTTATAAAAACAAAAAAGAAAATATATCTACTTTGGATTATGTGCATATTGGCATTTATTTTATCTGCTATCATAGATAACTTAACGGCTACTATTGTATTAATTACCATTCTTAGAAAAGTAATTAAAGACAATAAAGACAGGATGTGGTTCGCAGGACTGATTATCATTGCAGCCAATGCTGGTGGAGCTTGGTCACCAATTGGTGATGTAACAACCACCATGCTATGGATGGGTAAAAAAGTATCAACAATTCAACTTGTGAAATTGCTTATTATTCCGTCTTTAATATGTATGATAATTCCTACAATAATAGCAAGTTTTTTAAAACCATTTAAAGATAATTTTGAACCACCAAAAAATGAAATAAAAGAAATTAAATATGGGTCAACTATGCTTATTTTAGGGCTGTCTGCAATAATTTTTGTTCCTATTTTTAAAACCGTTACCCACTTACCCCCATATGTAGGGATGATGCTTTCATTGGCAATAGTAACTTTGGTGGGAGAAATTTTAAGTTCAAGACAATTTAGCTTAAAAAGTATTTCTAACAACTCTTTAAGTGAGGAAAACAATCACTCTAATAGTCCGATTTTTAGAGCTTTATCTAAAATTGAAATGCCATCCATTTTATTTTTTCTTGGAATTTTAATGACTGTTGCTGCCCTTGAATCCTTAGGAATAGTATTTAATTTAGGAAAAAGTGTTCAAGAATCAATTCCAATAAATTTCTTTGTTTTATTACTTGGTGCTGGGTCTGCAGTTATAGACAATGTACCACTGGTAGCTGCTAGTATGGGCATGTTTGATTTGGCAATGGACGACAATGTGTGGCATTTTATTGCTTACTCTGCAGGTACTGGAGGTAGTATGCTGATAATTGGATCTGCCGCTGGCGTAGTTGCAATGGGCATGGAAAAAATTTCATTTTTTTGGTATTTAAAAAACATTGCTTGGCTTGCCGCTATAGGTTACTTAACGGGTGCCTGTTCATTTCTATTATTCCAAAGCCTGTAAGTACTTTGAAAAAGTACTAATTTCACAGTAAAACTTAATAAAATGAATTTTAATATTTTTCCTATGTTGTTAAACATTCAAGAAAATACATCTTCTATTTTAGAAGACGCACCATCCCTATTAGAAACAGAACAAATCTCCATGTGGCAATTGATTTGGGGGTATGACTCTATTAGTGGAGAGTACAGTTTGACTAGCTTAATAGTAATGTCTCTTCTTTTCATATTTTCTTTTATCGCCATTTATGTATTCATAGAGCGTTTTATGACAATTCAAAGAGCCTTGAAAGGAGAGAAAGATTTTATGCAAAAAATAAACGATTTTGTTTTAAAAGGTAATTTAAATGCAGCTAAAGATCATTGTAACTCAAGTAATAACCCTATTGCAAGAATGATAGAAAAAGGACTTAGTAGAGTTGGTAAACCAATGAAAGATATTGCAATATCTATAGAAAATATAGGAAAATTAGAGATAAGTAAATTGGAAAGAAGATTGTCTATGCTTGCTACAATTTCTGGAGTTGCTCCAATGCTAGGCTTTTTGGGAACTGTACTAGGAATGGTTAAAGTTTTTCAAAACATGTCAAAGGAAAAAACATTTGAAATAGCCAGTCTTTCTGGCGGAATTATGGAGGCCATGATTACCACAGTTGGAGGACTAATAGTAGGTATAGTTGCCTATGTTGCCTACAATTATTTAGTAAGTAAGGTAGAAAAAGTGATTCATAATATGGAGGGAGCATCTATTGAGTTCTTAGATATTCTTGAAGCTCCAGGAAAATAAAATATGAATTTTAGATCTGGAAATAAAATTAAAATTGAAGGTGGAATGTCTTCTATGACTGATTTAGTTTTTCTGCTTTTGATATTCTTTATAGTTATTTCTACCATGATTACCGCAGGAGTTAATATAGATGTACCAAAAGATGGAGGAACAGCATCTGAAAAAAAAATATTAACCATAAACGTAAATGATAAAAATGAATATTTCATGGATAGTAGAAGAACACCGATTTCCAGTTCTAATATTAAAAATGAAATTTTAAAAAATCTAGGTTCAGATAGTATAATTTCTCTTTACGGGAGTAATGAAAGTTCTTGGGAGGCATCTGTATACATAATAGATATTGCGAAACAAAATAATATTAAAATTTCTTTGAACGGAAACAAAAAGTGAAAGCAGGAAACAAAATAAAAATTGAGGGTGGAATGTCTTCCATGACTGATTTGGTTTTTTTATTGCTAATATTTTTCATAATTATTTCAACTCTTGTTAATACCTCTCATGAAATTAAACTTCCTGAAGGATCAGGTGATCCATCTCTAACCTCACCAATAAAAGTGTATGTAGATGCTGAAAACAACTTTTATTTGAATAGCGATCCAAAACCAATTAAAATAAGTTCGATAGAAAGCATATTAAAAAAAGAAATTGGCGACAATAAAGCAATTGAGCTATTAGCAGATAAAGATGCGAATAGAGCTTCTGCCTATGAAATAATTAGAATTGCAAAACAGAACGCACTTAAGGTAGTTATCAAAACAAAAGGAAGTAAATAGCTTGGAATTGTTACAAAAAAAAGACAACCGATTAGGAATAATTATTAGTATAATTCTTCATCTATTTTTATTGATTGCTATTTTCTTTAGTAAAGGATGTATGGAATTACAAAATCCTCCACAATTTACATTAGAAGAAGTAATAACCTTGGATTTTAGTGATGCTGGTGGTGGCAGTCCAGGAAGTGCCAGCCCTACTCCACCGACTGTGGAAGAAGAAGCACCAGCTGAAAAAGTAATTACTCAGGAAGAGTCGCCAGTTGCTGTTAAATCTAGTAATTCTACCATTAAAAATGAAAATACCTCTTCTAAGAAAACAGAAACAAAAGAGGCTCCGAAACCAAAAAACGATTTTAGTAGCTTATTTGGAAAAGGAAGTGGAGAAAGTAAAGCTGGAAATGGGGAAGGAGAAGGAACAGGAATTGGTACCGGCAAAGGCCCTAATACTGGTGGAGGAGTTGGGACTGGAAAGGGAAGGCAGGTAGTTGGAAACCCAGAACTTGACAACCCTAAAAATTGGGTTGGTTTTGTAATGGTTCAATTTACTATAGATGAGCAAGGAAATGTTCTAGAAACAAAAGTATTGTATCCTCACTCTAAAACTACAGTAACTTTAACGAGTATAGATCAAAAATTTATTGCCAATGACTGTAAAATGAAATTTAAGTTTACTCCTACAAGTTCTGGAATAACAAAAGACAGACTAGTTAAAAGAATACAATACATCGAAAAATAATGAACAACTACAAAAAAGTTGTAGAATTCTTATTTGAACAGTACCCATCTTATCAAAAAAAAGGACTAGATGCCTACAAACCAGATCTTAGTAATATCTATGGAATTTGTAAAATTATAGGCAATCCAC
>Ga0228634_1001341_pt1 | contig 14476 bp, 10 predicted proteins | sample 42DmetaG_FD_190063 | JGI IMG/M metagenome (GOLD analysis project Ga0228634, IMG submission 190063) | Seawater microbial communities from Monterey Bay, California, United States - 42D | ecosystem: Environmental > Aquatic > Marine > Coastal | place: USA: California | collected 2016-09-27 | reverse complement strand
TATTACCAAACTTGCACCAGTAAAATATGCCTCACTAATGATGGGAGTATATTTTGCAATGACTGGATTTGGAAATAAACTAGCGGGGTTACTTGGAGAATCTGCTGAAGGATTAGGAGAATTAACAGTCTTTACTGGAATTGCCATATTTTGTGTTATATTCGGATTATTGGTTATGATTTTTAGAAAAAAATTAGAAGTGTTAACCCATAATGCTGAAGACAACGAAAGAATTTTAGAATAAATTTATAGTCACATATAAAACCAATAAATTATGACAACAGATATCGAAAATATGTTTAAAGACAAAGTTCTTGGGCACCCTGCCGGACTCTTTGTTTTGTTTTTTACTGAAATGTGGGAACGTTTTTCCTATTATGGAATGCGTGCCATATTAGTGATATTTTTAACAGGTGCAATCACTGGTAATAACCCAGGTTGGGGATGGGACACCTCAGCTGCTTTATCGCTATTGGGTACCTACGCTCTATTTGTATACCTTACTCCTATTGTTGGAGGATGGCTAGCTGATAATAAAATAGGGTACAGAATGGCTGTTGTTATTGGCGCACTATTAATGACACTAGGACATGCTTCCATGGCAATTGAAACCCCTACATTTTTATATATTGGAATTGCATTGCTTATTGTTGGAAATGGTTTTTTTAAGCCGAATATGACCTCTATTATTTCAAAGATGTATGCCGGTAAAGATGATAAAAAAGATGGTGCTTACAACATATTTTACATGGGGGTTAATGCAGGAGCTTTTATTGGTATTATGCTATGTGGTTGGGTTGGAGAAAAAATTGGATGGAGCTATGGTTTTGGTTTAGCAGGTATCTTTATGTTTTTAGGCATGCTACAATTTTATTATGCGCAGTCTATTTTTGGAAGCCTTGGTGATAAGCCAAAAAAATCAGACAATACTGTAGTAAAATCAACAAGTGAAAATAAAACTGAAGAAATATTAAATCCATTTTCAATTATTGACTATTCATTGGTACTTATTTTTATTGTTTCTGCACTAATTTTTATCATAAATGATCCCTTAAGTAAAATAGGCAATATTCAGGCTCTAAATTTCTCAATAGCAGGAATGTCTGATTCGTTGTTTTTTGCGCTTATAGCAGCCATTACTTTCATTATTTTATTAATTGTAAGAATTCCTAGATACACAAAAATAGAACGCGACAGAATGATTGCTTTTACAATTTTTTGTTTGTTTACCATTTTCTTCTGGGCTGCTTTTGAACAAGCAGCAGGTTCTTTACCTATTTATACAAGAGACTTTACAGATAGAATTTTAGAGGGAACTGCAGGGAGTGTGTTTAAAATTATTGATTTGTTGGTAACTGTAGTCCCTATGGTGGTGATCACCTATGTACTTGTAAAATTGTTTAATAAAACATTTAGTAAAATTAGCTTGTCTAATATTATACTAGGGATTAGTTTTTTAATTGTTTGGGCGATTATCATTTATAAATTGTATACAGAATTTCAAGCAACTGAAACAGAAGTGCCTATAACTTGGTTTGCCATTTTAAATTCTTTATTCATTATCATCTTTGCTCCACTTTTTACCAAATGGTGGGATAGCAAATACAACCCACCCGCTTCTGTTAAATATGGTTTAGGTTTAATTATTATGGCTATTGGTTTTGGCTTGTTGGCATTTGCAACAAAAGACATTCCGTTAGGAGCAAAAACTGCTAAACTCAGTATGATTTGGTTGGTACTAGCCTATTTATTTCATACGTTAGGTGAATTATGTTTATCTCCTATGGGACTATCCTACTTGAGTAAATTAGTCCCTGCTAGAATGGTTGCATTCATGTTTGGAGTATACTACTTAGCTATTGCTATAGGAAATAAATTAGCCCATTATATTGGTGGTGATATTGAAAAAATATCTCAGGAAAGTGGTCTTTCTTATTTCTTCTTAATATTTACAATAGTTCCAATAGCTCTTGGCCTGGTATCTTTTGCACTACATCCCTTACTAAAAAAACTAATGCACGGAGTTCGTTAATCTTAATAAAAAAAATAAGGAAGGCATCATTATTGATGCTTTCTTTTTTATGTAAATTTGCAATCTAGATTTACGTTAACATACATGAAAAAAATAGTTACGATCATTTATTTGTTTTTTTTAACTAGTCATCTATATGGCCAAAAAGTTAATTGGATATCTTTCGAAGAAGCCATTAAACTAACAAAAGATAATCCAAAACCTTTACTAATAGATGTCTACACAGATTGGTGTGGTTATTGTAAAAAAATGGACAGAATAACTTATGGAAATAAAATTATATCATCCTACATTAACAATAATTTTTATCCGGTAAAATTAGATGGTGAACAAAAGGAAGATCTAATTTATAGAGATTATACTTTTAAATACAAACCCTCTGGAAGAAATGGATATCATGAGTTTGCTGCCGCACTATTAAATGGAAAACTAAGTTATCCAACTACCGTTTTTATGAATGAAAAATTAGAATTGTTAGACAGAGTTCCAGGTTATCTAAATCCTAGCACTATGGAACAGGTTATTAGCTACTTTGCAGATGAAAAATACAAGACGGAAACCTGGAAAGACTTTGTAAAAAACTTCGAAAGTAGTTTGAAATAAATAATCTTAGTATCTAAAAATATATGCTCCTTTTTCACGGGTAGACCAGAAGGGTATATCAAACTTTAAGCACGATATTCTCCAGAGATTCACATCACTTTTATAATTAGATCCATCTGCAATAATTATTATTGGCTTTAACGTTTTAATAAGCCTTTCAAGATTAATTTTTGGGGATTGATGTAAAATCACAATTGGTTGTTGTAAGTTTTTAATATTATAATTTCCGTTAGTATCTATGAATAAAACAACCTGACTATTGACTTGCATTAAATTAGGTACTTTATAATAATTTAGATGATGAATATTCTCTCCTACTTTGTAATTTTTTAATAGGGTTTGATGGTAAATTAATGTATCCATATCGTGAAATACCTCTAAACGAGCTCCTAGCCTATTTCCTACAATTGAATTTCTACTTTTATGAAATACTGTAAATTCGTTCGTTATTTCAGATTTATATTTCTCATAAAAACTAACAGATTGAAAAACTAAAACAAGACTCAAAAACAATAAACATCTTATTATGTTTTTTTTTAATAAAAATTGAAAACATGCTATAATGATTATATACGATAAAAACATTTTCATAGCAGAAAATGAAATCTCTGAGAATAAAAAAGCTTCTTGACTAGCGATAAAAGCAACTAGCTTGTTGAGAATAGAGATAATACTTCCATAAATAGCTGCTATAAAATCGGGTAATACAAAAAAATATGATAGACCTAAAATAATAATTCCTACACCTAAAATAACCCCTAGAAAAGGGATAATTAGCAAATTAGAAACAAAAAATAATCCTGGAAATTGATGGAAATAAAATAGGCTAAGTGGTAATACTCCTATCTGAGCCCCGAGAGAAACTGTAAATAATTGCCAGCCTTTGTCTAAAATGTAAAATTTTGGTATCCATAATTGATAGAGGACTGGTTGGACCCAAATAATTCCAAAAACAGCAGTATAACTTAATTGGAAACCAACATCGAACAGAAACAAAGGTTTCCATAACAATATGATAAACATAGAAAAAATCAGAGACTGTTCTATAGCATTTTTTTTATTGAAAAATTGGCCTATAGCTATGGCAGAAAACATTGTAACTGCTCGTATTACTGAGGCAGACATTCCTGCCAATAGAGCAAAAAACCAAAGAAATAAAATCATTAAAAATAGTTTAATTACTTTTCCTCTACTAAAGCGCTCTAGAGGTTTAAACACTAATGTAAGTATCCATAAAATAATGCCTACGTGTAATCCAGATATCGCTAAAATATGAATAGCTCCAGCTTTAGAATAATTAGCAATTAATTCTTTTGAAATATCTTGTCGTTGACCCAATAACAAAGCATTCATCACAGACAATTCATCCTTCGAAAAATTATATAAGCTTAGTGATTTTTGAATTTTTAACCGAATTCTATGTATAACTCCAAATAGTGATGAAGGGTCTGATTCTAATAATAAAATTTTATTTTTTGTTGAATATATTTGTTGATAAATTCCCTTATTTTCTAAATATTTTTTATAATTAAATTGATGAGGATTTAATGGTTTATTAATTATTTTGAAATTATTATTTAGCAGTATTTTATCATCAACATTAAAATTTACTAAAAGGCTATCTTTTTGAATATTAAGTAAAACATCCCCTAAAGTTTTTTTGTGATTAATTTGAATAACCTCTGCTATATATTTTTGATGATAGTTTCCTGGTTTTAAAATACTTTTAATTTTTAAAACTACCGAAGATTGATCTGCTATATGTTTACCAAAGTATTTATCATCTTTTGTTACATCTCTGTTGTGCAGAATAAATATACCTATTAAAAAAAATACAGATCCAATGAGCAAACCAAAAAAACTGGACTTTCTGAATAAGTAACAAATGAGTACTAAAAATAAAAATATGCAGAGCGAAGTTACTATCCCATAATCCCAGCAACCAGTATAAAACTGAAAACTAATACCTGAAACAAGAAATAGTAAAAAGTGAAAGGGTTTATAACCTAGCAACTTTTCCATAGCAGGTTAAAGTTACTAAAATAATATTATTTAAAATTTGATAGTATAGACATAGCTGTGTTCTCAGAGGCACCCTTTCCTCCTAATATTTCTTCAAGCTTGTTATAGGTTTCAATAAGTGATGTTCTGTGATTCACATCCAGAATAATATTTAATTCTTTGATTAGATTTTTCTTGGTAAAATTGTGTTGAATTAACTCTTTAACAACCTCTTTATTCATAATTAGATTAACCAAAGAAATAAAGCGAAGGGTAATAATTCTTTTAGCAATTTGGTATGAGATTAGACTTGCTTTATAACAAACTACCTGAGGAACTTTGAATAAAGCAGTTTCTAGTGTAGCTGTTCCTGAGGTAACCAAAGCCGCATGGGAAATACTCAATAAATCATAGGTTCTATTATCTACAAAACAGATGTTTTTGGAACCAATAATTGATTTGTAAAAAGTAAAACTCTGGCTAGGTGCTCCAGCAATTACAAATTGGTAATCAGAAAAATCATCAACCAATGATAGCATAACAGATAGCATTTTTGAAATTTCTTGTTTTCTACTTCCTGGAAGTAGAGCAACTATTGGTTTTTCCCCTAGTTGAAACTGCGCTCTAAATTTTACTTCATCAACTTTTTTTCTATCAGCTATCGCGTCAATTAGTGGATGACCAACAAAACTGACCTTAAAATTATATTTCTTGTAAAATTCTTTTTCAAAAGGTAATATTACATACATCTCATCGATGTACTTTTTAATTTTTTCAACTCTATTGGCCCTTGAAGCCCATACTTGTGGAGAAATATAGTACGTGGTTCTAAATCCTAAAGGTTTTGCCCATTTAGCTATGCGTAAATTAAATCCTGAATTATCAATAAAAATTAGCACATCTGGCTTGAAGCTTAAGATGTCTTTTTTACAGAAAGAAATCATTCCAAGAATCTTATTAAGGTTCATTAAAACCTCAACAAACCCCATAAAAGCTCTTTCTTTAAAGTGTTTCACAAGAGTACCGCCAACCCTACTCATAAGGTCTCCACCCCAAAATCTTATCTCTGCTTTGTTATCTTGTTTATACAAAGCTTTCATTAAGTTTGATCCGTGAAGATCTCCGGAGGCTTCTCCTGCTATGATATAATATTTCATATAAATGAAATTGTTAAATCTATTTAAAGTTTTGTTATTTTAAACTAAAATAATTTTAATACAAAGGTAACTAAAGCAGTTAAAATGGAGGCCATTAAAACTCCTCTTGCTCTATAATCTTGTTTTTTCTTTATAAAAACAAAAAAAACAAAAAGATTGGGAAGAGCAGCTAATGATAATACTTGAGCATAAAGATTCCCTTTTTTAATCATAAGAATTGTTTCTTCAAATCCATATTTAGAAAAATACTGGAGGTACAAAAAAATACCACAAACCGTTGCTATGATAGAAATTAAAAAACCAATAGAAATTTCTTTTTTTATAAATCCCATGAATTAAGTTTTTGGATCATATGATGTGCTGTTAAATCAAACTGAACTGGTACAACAGAAATATAGCCATTTTCTAATGCCCATATATCAGTGTCTTCTCCTTTATCTTTATTTATAAATTCTCCAGACAACCAATAATATTCTTTTCCAAATGGGCTTTTTCTTTTATCAAAGTCTTCACGCCAATAGCCGTTAGCTTGTCTACAAATTTTTATTCCTTTGATATCTTCCTCTTTTAATTTAGGGATATTTACATTTAAAACAGTTGCTTCTGGAATACCATTTTTTAAGGCACTTAATGTAATTCTTTTCACAAATTGTTTTCCTTGATCGAAATCTGCCTTATAATTAAAATCTAATAAAGAAAAGCCAATAGCAGGAACCCCTTCAACACCAGCTTCAACAGCAGCACTCATTGTTCCTGAATAGATCACATTTATAGATGAATTTGCTCCATGATTAATTCCAGAAACACATAAATCTGGTTTCCGATTTAAAATTTCATTGATAGCCATTTTAACACAATCTGCAGGTGTACCCGAACAACTATATTCAATTTGTGGACCATCGTCTATAGTTATTGGATTACAATGTAATACATTATCTACAGTGATTGCATGCCCCATTCCACTCTGAGGTCTATCTGGAGCTACAACAACAACATCACCAATTGTATTCATAATTTTGATTAATGCTCTTATTCCGGGAGCTGTGATACCGTCATCATTTGTTACTAAGATTAAAGGTCTTTTATTTGTCATTTTCATAAGATTACACACAAATGTAAGTCAATTAAATAAGATTTTTTTTAACATTTTCTAAAGAGGGTCTAATTTGGTTTTTAATTAAATTTGTTTACTTAAAATACACATTTATCTGTATTGAATCCAATACTGTTTTCAATACTTATCATCTTTAAATAATCATAAAAAAATCGCTTAAATAACAGAATTCTATATATGAAAACTAAAATTATTATTCCTTTTCTATCCCTTTTTTTATTAGTAAATAGTATTTGTTTTGCAAATCCTACAATTACTAATGAACAAGATCCAGAGAAAGACAAAGTTTTAATTTCTGTGATAAACTACATGCTTACCCGAGGTCATTATGTTCAAAAAGAGTTAAATGATGATTTTTCTGAAATGGTATTTAACAACTTCATTGCTGGTCTAGACCCATTTAAAAGATATTTTACAAAAAATGATATTAAGGAATTTTCTAAATATAAATATCAAATAGATAATCAACTCAAAGAATCTGATATTGCCTTCTATAGTCTTGTTTACGATAGATTTTTGAATAAAATTAAAAATGCAAAAAACTATTATGGTTCTATTTTGAAGAAACCATTCAACTACAAAAAAGATGAAATTATTGATTTAGACTATAAAAAAGTAGATTATGCAAATTCTGAAAAAGAACTTATCAATTTTTGGAAAAAGCAACTTAAACTTCAAACTTTAGACAAAATTAAAGAACAAGAAGATTTAGATGAAGAGGAGTTAAAAAAAGATAAATCTTACAAAAAGAGATCTTTTTCAACCCTAGAAAAAAAAGCAAGAGAAGATGTTATGAAATCTATGGAAAATTTATATATCCGTATTGATGAATTAGAACATCGTGATTGGTTTTCAACTTTTTTAAATAGTATAACTGAAGCTTTTGGTCCTCATACTACTTATATGCCTCCAAATATTAAAGAAAGTTTTGACCAAGATATGTCTGGTAAAGTAGAAGGAATTGGTGCTCGTCTTCAAAAGAAAGGTATTTATACACACATTGTTGAGTTGGTTTCTGGAGGACCAGCCTGGAAGCAAGGTGATTTAGAAGATGGAGATATTATTTTAAAAGTGGCTCAAGAAAATGAAGAACCAGTTGATATTGTAGGAATGCGTTTAGATGATGCCATAAAATTTATCAAAGGTCCGAAAGACACCAAAGTTTTACTAACAGTTAAGAAAAAAATAGATGGGTCTACTCAAGTGATTACAATTACTCGAGACATCGTTCAGTTAGAGGAAACTTTTGTAAAATCTTCAATTGTAGAAAAAGATGGTAAAAAATATGGCATTATAGATTTACCTAAATTCTACATTAATTTTGAAGATAGAAACTTCAGAGATTCTGCCAAAGACATGGAAAAAGAAATTGAGCGCCTTAAGGAAGAAAACGTTAAAGGCTTATTAATTGATTTAAGAAATAACGGTGGAGGGTCTCTAGATACAGCCATTAAAATAGCAGGTTTATTTGTTGATAAAGGTCCTGTTGTACAGGTAAAATATAGAAATGAAGCACCTGTAGTTAAAGAAGATGTAGATAAAAGAATTCAATGGAAGGGTGCATTAGTCATTTTGGTTAATGAATTGTCTGCATCTGCATCTGAAATTTTTGCAGCAGCAATGCAAGACTACAACAGAGCTGTTATTCTTGGGGGTAATCAAACTTATGGTAAAGGCACAGTGCAAAATATTTTACCCGTAAATAAATTTTTTCCAAGTTATAAGAAAGACTTAGGATATCTAAAAATGACAATTCAAAAATTTTACAGAATTAATGGAGGTTCCACTCAGGTTGAAGGGGTGTATTCAGACATTGCGATGCCAACCCGTTTCAGTTACATGAAGTATGGGGAACGTGATCTTGAAGGAGCCTTACCTTGGGATAAAGTACCCCAAGCATCCTATACTCAAGTGAACTCTTATAGTAACTTTTCTGATGTAGTTACTACAAGTATAGAAAGAATAAATAAAGATCCTAAATTTCAGTTAATTGATGAATATGCTAAATGGTTAAAAAAAGAACAAGATGATTCTTCTTACTCTTTAAATTATAAACAATATCAAAAGGAATTAAAGCAGAAAGAAGAGTTTGCTGAAAAATTTAAAACAGTTTTTAAATATCAATCAGGATTAGCTTTCAATTCTCCTAGTTATGAAATTCCTTTACTAAAGGTTAACGAAGATTTAAAAGAAAAAAGAGACACTTGGCACAAAAATCTATCAAAGGATCTTTACATATCAGAAGCATTAAATGTGTTAAGTCAATTAAAATTAGTGAGTAGTCAAAATATTGTAAAAAATTAATAGTAAATAAATTTAAAATTCTAAAGACCTGATAAGTTTGTATAACCTATCAGGTTTTTTACTTTTGTAAAGATGATAGACCAATCAAAATCACTTTTTAAAGTTGCTATTCAAAAATTTAAGCAAAATAAAATTGGCTTATTTAGTTTTTGGTTTGTTATTTTTTGTGGTTTTATTGCTGTATTTGGTTACTTAGTAGCTCCAGACAATAGTCAAAATGCAAATCAAATGCATATAGAAATTCATTCTAAAAAACCAGGTTTCTCGGTAGATATGTTATCAATTCCATCTAAAGAAAAAAACTCACAATCACTTTTTAACAGAGTTTTTATGGGAAATACTCAAACAAATACAGAAATTGCTATTAAATCATATCGCATACTTCAAGAAGAGTTAGAATATATTGGTTATGACGAGCGATTACCAAAAACAATAAAATTAACATTACTAGATAACTCTCCCAAAAAACACATAAAAAAGAAAACTTTCTATTTTGGAACAGACAAATATGGTCGAGATCTTTTGAGTAGATTATTAATAGGTACTAGAATCTCTTTTTTTATAGGATTTATTGCAGTATTCATCTCTTTAATTATTGGTATTGGTATTGGAGCAATTGCTGGATTTTATGGTGGTAAAATAGATGCGTTTATCATGTGGTTAATCAATATTACTTGGTCTATTCCTACATTACTATTGGTAATTGCTATAACTCTAGCTTTAGGTAAAGGATATTGGCAAGTATTTATTGCTGTTGGATTAACCATGTGGGTTGAGGTTGCTAGAGTTGTTAGAGGACAGGTATTAACCACAAAACAACAACAGTACGTAGAAGCTGCCAAGGTTTTAGGCTTTTCTAACTTTAGAATTATTTTTAGACATATTTTACCCAATATTATTGCACCAATTATAGTGATTTCTGCAGCAAATTTTGCAGCAGCTATTCTTATTGAAAGTGGATTAAGTTTCTTAGGAATTGGAGCACAACCTCCCACGCCCTCTTGGGGAGCCATGATAAAAAATCACTACAATTATATCATTCTTGGAAAACCTTATCTTGCTGTAATACCTGGGCTAGCAATTATGAGTATAGTTATGGCATTTATGTTGATTGGAAATGCTTTACGCGATGCTTTAGATGTAAAAATGTAAAGTACATATTCAAAAAAAGCCCCTCATTTCTGAGGAGCCAAATTCAAATAAAAAAAGTAAAAGGAGTTATGAGAAAATTATTTGTAAATATTATTTTTCGCTAATTTTTTAAAAAAAATAATACCATTAAAATATAGTTGATATAATTTTTATTTAGAATGATTCTATTTTATATTTGCACAAATATAAATAATTTTTATTAAATCTAAATAAAAAATGTGTGTTATGTGCAATTATATAAAAACCATAGGAAAAGTAAAAAGTGGAGAATTGACATTGTGTACAAACTGTCATCATTATCATCTTACCTTCAACAACATTTTTTTTGAGTTTACAAAAAAAGAATACATACAATTTAAAAAATATATTATGCATTTAGATACTTCCTACTGGAATGAAAACTACCCTTGCCCTAAAGTAAAAAAGAACATCCCAATACCAACACTTCAGGGAAATTTGGTTTTGTTATTTAATCAGCAAGAGATAGAGGAATTAAAGAAATTATTAAATAGTAAGATTGCAAAAGAATATCAAAAAATTTCTGTAGAGGAAATTGATTATAGTTTTATTCAAAATTAGTTTACCCTAATATTTCAAATTCATTACCATTTATAGATTAAAATGATATGAATAATTTTTGTGATTTATTTAAGAATCATTTTTTTTTACAAACATTAACATAAGTTAATTTTGTAATGCTGTGATTTTTAATAATACTAAACTACCTAATCTTTATAGATCTATAATAAGATTGGTTAAGCTTTAACTAACAGTTTTTTCTTTCTTTTAATTTTCAGTTAATTTTTTCAAAATTAATCCACCTTATGAAAATAAGGTATTTAAAAAAAACCTCTATGAAAAAAATACTACTTATTTTAACAATTACACTTTCTACTCCATCCTATTCTCAACTTACAGATAGTAATTTTTTAACTGCCGTAAGAGAATGTTTATCTACAAACCCAGTTGATGGGCTATGTACAGATAGTGAATATGGAATAATGCCAGATTGGGATGTAAGTCAAGTCACAGATATGACAGATGCTTTCAGTAATGATGAATCTTTTAATGCAGATATAAGCAATTGGGATGTTTCCAATGTTAGATTTATGAATAGAATGTTTTTTAGAGCATTCGATTTTAATCAACCGTTAAATACTTGGGACACTGGTAATGTTGTTAATATGAAATCTATGTTTGGAGTAAGATATTATCATGGCAATAATAGTCCCATAAATTTTCCTCGTGAGATGAGTTTTAATCAAAATATTGGTAATTGGGATGTTAGCAATGTAATTACTATGAGAAACATGTTGAGTGGCTTGAAAGATTTTAATCAAGATATTAGTAATTGGGATGTTAGTAGAGTAAATGATATGTCATGGATGTTTGGAAAAAGTTTTAATCAAGATATTAGTGATTGGAATGTTAGTAATGTTACTAATATGTTAGGTATGTTTTATAAGGCTATATCTTTTAATCAAGACATAAGTGAGTGGGATACAAGTAATGTTGTCATTATGAAATCTATGTTTCGTCAAGCAGATAGTTTTAACCAACCCCTCACAGATTGGGATACAAGTAATGTAACTGATATGAACTCAATGTTTACAGAGGCAATATCATTTAATGGAGATATTAGTGGTTGGGATACAGGCAATGTAACTGATATGAAGTATATGTTTTTTGATGCAATCTCTTTTAATCAAGAGATTGGTGAGTGGGATACAAGTAACCTTACCGATATGAGAAATATGTTTTCAGGGGCACTTTCTTTCAATCAAGAAATTAGTAATTGGAATATTTCAAATGTTACAAATTTTACAGAAACTTTTTTAAACGCATCGTCCTTTAATCAGGATTTGAGTAATTGGAATACATCCGAAGTTACAACGACATTTAGAATGTTTGAAGGAGCAATATCTTTCAATGGAGACATAAGCGGATGGGATACCAGTAGTGTTTTGGGGATGGCTAATATGTTTTCTGGAGCACTCTCCTTCAATGGAAATATTAATGGTTGGGACACTGGTAATGTTATTTTCATGAATTCTATGTTTAAGGATGCATCATCATTTAACCAAGATATAGGAGATTGGAATACAGCTAGTGTTACTAATATGAATTCTATGTTTAAAGGTGCGTCATCATTCAATCAGGAGATAGGTGACTGGAATCTGATTTCTTTAAATACTATGGCAAACATGTTTGAAGACGCAATTTCTTTTAACAAAAATATCAATAATTGGAATGTATTGGGAGTAACAGATATGAGTTTTATGTTTTCTGGTGCATCATCTTTTAATAAAAGTTTAAATGATTGGAACACCGTTAGTGTTACTGACATGAGTTCTATGTTTTCTAATGCAATATCTTTCAATGGAGATATCAATGGATGGAATACTATAGGTGTTAGTGATATGAGTTCTATGTTTAAAGGTGCAGTGAGTTTTAATCAAGATATAAGCGATTGGAGCACAATTAGTGTTTCAGATATGAGTTCTATGTTTTCTGATGCAATATCTTTCAATCAAGATATAAGTAATTGGAATACTATTAATGTTTCTACGATGAATGCTATGTTTTCTGAGGCAACGTCTTTTAACCAAGATATTAGTAATTGGAATATAATTAGTGTTACTGATATGGAAAATATGTTTGACAACTCTGGCCTATCTACAACTAATTATGATGCATTATTAATAGATTGGGCAGAACAAAATGTTAAGTCTAATGTTTTATTTGGCGCGGTAAACTTAACTTATTGTATTGGAGAGGATGCTAGACAAAGTTTAATAGATGACAAAGGATGGCTATTTACAGGTGATGAATTAGAATGTGCAACAGCTGGTGTAGATGACCTGAATCAATTAGACATCTCAATCTATCCAAATCCTACATCAGATATAGTATACATTGATGGTAATTATACTAATTTAAACGTTGTTATTTATGATATTCTTGGGAAACAACTAATGAAAGAATCCATTACAAATAGTATAAACATAAGTCAATTAGAAAAAGGAGTTTACATACTGAAACTTTCTGATGGCGTTAAACTAACTACAAAGAGAATTATTAAGAATTAAATAAAGCTATAGGAAAAACACATCACTAGAGTTAATTTAAGGATTCTAGACCTACATACTGAAAAAACCTCAACTTATTGAAAATTCAATAGGATGAGGTTTTTGTTTGTACAGGCGGAGAGACTCGAACTCTCACACCTTGCGGCACTAGATCCTAAGTCTAGCGTGTCTACCAATTCCACCACGCCTGCAACTAAAGCAAAATATTTTTTTAGCTTTTGGATTGCAAATATAAGCATTCGTCTGAATTTGCAAAGCGGAATCGAAGGAATTTTAGTATTTTTGAATGCGAAAAAAAATATACATGTCAGACATCAAAAACTATATAAAAGCAAATAAAGATCGTTTTATCAATGAACTTATAGAACTCTTAAAAATCCCATCTGTTAGTGCAGATCCAGCCTATCAACAAGATGTATTAAATACTGCAGAAGCCGTTAAAAATTGCTTACAAAAAGCAGGTTGTGAGCGTGTTGAAATATGTGAAACTCCGGGTTATCCTATTGTGTATGGAGAAAAAATAATTGATAAAAATTTACCTACGATTTTAGTGTATGGTCATTACGATGTACAACCTGCAGACCCCTTGGATTTATGGGATTCTCCTGCATTTGAACCTGTGATTAAAAAAACAGCTCTTCACCCTGATGGGGCTATTTTTGCTCGAGGGGCTTGTGATGATAAAGGTCAAATGTTCATGCATGTTAAAGCTATGGAATATATGACCACCACGGGAAATCTCCCTTGTAATGTAAAATTTATGATTGAAGGAGAGGAAGAAGTAGGTTCTGACAGTTTGGGGTGGTTTGTAAAAAACAACCATGAAAAATTAGCCAATGATATCATTTTAATTTCAGATACTGGAATGATAGCCAATGACATTCCCTCAATAACAACTGGGTTAAGAGGTTTAAGTTATGTTGAAGTTGAAATTACTGGACCCAACAGAGATTTACATTCTGGATTATATGGTGGTGCAGTAGCCAACCCAATTAATATTTTAAGCAAGATGATTGCATCATTA
>Ga0228634_1001340_pt1 | contig 14478 bp, 14 predicted proteins | sample 42DmetaG_FD_190063 | JGI IMG/M metagenome (GOLD analysis project Ga0228634, IMG submission 190063) | Seawater microbial communities from Monterey Bay, California, United States - 42D | ecosystem: Environmental > Aquatic > Marine > Coastal | place: USA: California | collected 2016-09-27 | reverse complement strand
CCGCAGCCGCCCAAAATGTTACAAAATCGGCAGTTTGCTCACGCGATCTGGAGGGTTGGTCGCGCCCCCGTGAGGGCGGTGCGGAGACGAGAGAAGTATGTGCATTAACGCACCTTATATACGTAATTCTCACGTTCACGTGCATTGAAAGGCAGGCTCACACATCGCATATTCATTTCATCGAACGGCGGCAAACACACCGCCTCACACAAACCGCCCACACCGGGCACCACACTCTTCAATGCCAAAACGGCGCATCGCCGGGCACACACACAAAGGACGAATACAATGAAAACTCTTATCGCTTCCGCCGCTCTCGCACTCGCATTCACTGCTCCTGCTTTCGCAAACGACCAACTGGCAGCTTCCCTCGGCGTCGACGCCGGCCAGTACACGCTCTCTGAGCTGGCGCAGATCAAAGCCAATCAAGACACGGATGGTGGGTCTAAGATTCTTGTAGGCGGTTCAGATAACGCCGTATTTTCAAGCCGCGGTCAATCCGCAGGATATGTACAATTGGCCGCGAGCCTAGGTGTCGATGCTGGGAATTACACACTCTCTGAACTGGCACAGATCAAAGCCAATCAAGACACGGATGGTGGACCACGGATTGTCATCGGTGGTGATAAAGAGGCCTCGGTCTCAACACGGGGCGGGACTGCTGGATACGCTCAATTGGCCGCGAGCCTCGGTGTGGATGCAGGGGGTTATACACTCTCGGAGCTCGTGCAAATCAAGGCAGATCAAGATCGGGATGAAGGTCCCCGGTCCACATTTATTCGCTAAGCGAAACCTAGGTCGGAGTCCTCTAGGGGGCCCCGATCTACACATCCCACCTCTCTCTCCTCCCTCTCTCCCTTTGGGTTCCGTCCCTCTCATCCTCCCCCAACTCTTTTGAACATGCGGAACCCACACGAGGTGTGTGTGGCCTGACACCCCGGACGACCTTGCGTCGCCGGGGTGTCAGCGTTTTTGGGGGTGGGTGTTATTGAGCTGCGCCGCGCAACCCTTCTTCTAGGGCTACACTCAGTGCTTCCATAGGAGCGGCTAGGGGGTAGTGATGATTGCCGATGAACAACCCATGGCTGTCGATGTGATCGGCATTTGGTAGGCTGCGGTGAATAGAGTGATCCATTAGGGCACAGACTTCATTTTTGGCAAAGTTACCGGCCACGATTGGGCGACATTCAATCCCATGTGCGCGCAAAGCTTCTAACAACTGAGCTCGGGGAATATTTACCTCACGCTTGAGTACCATGGAAAAACCGAACCAAGAGCTTTGCCCAATTTCACGCTGAACCTGAATTTCGGGAAAGCGATCCATCATGGTGCGGAAGCGATCCGCGTTAGCGCGCCGTTCCGAGACAATCATCGGAAGTTTCGCGATCTGTTCTTGCCCAATAGCACCCGACATTTCGAGGGGGCGCAGATTATAACCGGGCAGCACAAAGCGAAAGCTTTCTTCAAACGGATCGTCGCCTTTGACACCTGTGACGTGATTTTCGCGGGGCAAGTTTCGGGTCCAACCGTGGGCTCGCATCGACAACATAATGTGATACAGTTCTTCGTCGTCGGTCACCACGACACCGCCTTCCATGGTGGAAATATGGTGTGAGAAAAACGCGCTGTAGCTGCCTGCTATCCCAAAGGTTCCTGCCTGTTTGCCGCCAAACGTGGCGCCCATGCTTTCACAATTATCTTCCATGACAACGATATCACGCCCGTCAATAATACGGGTGAGAGCCTCAAAATCGTTTGGGTTCCCCAGAAGGTTCACGACCATGATGGCGCGGGTTTTGTCCGTTACGGCGGCTTCTAGGGCTGAGATGTCGTAGTTCAGCGTCTCGGCGTCCACATCCACAAACTTCAAATGCAGCCCATATTGGTGCAGTGGAAAATAGGTTGTGGACCATGACACCGCAGGTACGATGACCTCATCCCCGGGTTTTAGACTGTGTTTTGAATGATAACGCAGAGCGGCCACATATAATAAGTTGGCGCTAGAGCCAGAATTGACCATGATCGCGAATTTAGACCCCATGGTTTCGGCGAACATGGTTTCAAAGCGCGCAACCTCGGGTCCCATGGAAAACATGCCGCTATCGACGACGCGCTGAATGGCAGCATATTCCTTGTCATCCCAAGAGGTCGTGGCGAGCGGAAAGGCGGGGGCTGTCATGAATGGTGCTCCAGAAAATGTTGGTAGGTTGCGGCGATCGCCTCTTCTAGTGAGGTTTGGGCCTGCCAGCCAAGCGCGGTGGCGCGGCTTACATCAGTGAGTTTTTGGGCCATACCTGTGGGGCGGCTGAGATCATGGGTGAAGCGTCCTTCCCATCCGATAACCCGCGCAGCGGTCGCATAATAATCGTTTACGCTATGGTCGTGGCCAAGGCCGAGATTGAGCATGTTGGGGAGGTCGTCAAACGACTCTGCCGCCCACCACACACCATCGGCCATATCTTGGCCAAACATAAACTCCCGCCGTGCGGTGCCATCTCCCCAGATTTCCACGGAGGGGGCGTTTGCAGCTTTCGCCTCATATACCTTACGGATGATCGCGGGCAAAAGGTGGCTGACGGCGGGGTCGAACTTGTCAAAATAACCAAATAGGTTGCAGGGGATCAGCGTCTTATAGCTGAGATCGCTGGTGGCTGTGATGTAATCAGCCAGCCGTGCGGCCATCAATTTGGCCAGTGCATAGCCTTCGTTGGTAGGTTCCAGTTCGCCCTTGCCAATCTGGTCTTCGCACAGGGGGTTTTCTGCATCACGCGGGTACATGCACGAGGACCCTATATTGAGTACGCGTGGGATGCGGGCAGATTTAGCCGCTATCAAAATGTTGCGCCCCATATCAGCGTTATCCACGAGGAATTCTACGGGCTGAGCCATGTTCGCTTGTATGCCGCCCACGCGGCCTGCGGCGTGGATGATCAGATCAGGTGCCATGGCGGCAACAGTTGCGGTGGTGGCGGCGCTGTCTAGCAGGTTCAATTCATTTGAACGGGGTGCCAGGATGTTATGCGCCTGAGCGCGAGAGTGCGCGCGCAGGTTGCGCCCCACGAGGCCACTGCCTCCGGTGATCAAAACGCGCATTTTTTCTCCTGCGAGTATCGGGTTCTGTGCTGTGGGGAGGGTGGTGCCATAGGCTTAAGAGCGGGGCAAGGGTGTGGCGGCGCGCGTTCAATTTACGTTTGCTCATAGGGATGAGCCGTGCAGGTTATAGCACCACACAATAGCGCACGCGCTGCGGCGCCAGAAAAGGCCCAAGATCCAGATCTGAGCCTAAGGTTTGGGACGATAGCTCCGTTCTCGTCGCATCACTGGGCAATAGGAACGGCGCCCCCAAACCTTATGAAAGTACCTTTTATCGCATTTCTGCACGGGCTTCGGCCAAATCTGCAGCGGCCATTTCGGTGACGAGATCTGCAAAGCTGGTTTCCGGCGTCCAGCCGAGCTTTTCGCGCGCGCGGGTTGCGTCGCCCAAAAGGGTTTCGACCTCGGCGGGGCGGAAATAGCGAGGATCGACGGAGACGATGATATTGCCCTGCGCGTCCCGGCCGACTTCATTCAGGCCTTCACCTTCGAAGGTGATCTGCATATCCAAAGCAGCACAGGCGGCTTTGACAAAGTCGCGCACCGAATATTGGACGCCCGTGGCAATAACAAAATCCTCTGGTGTGTCCTGTTGCAGCATCAGCCACATCATCTGCACATAATCGCGTGCATGGCCCCAGTCGCGCAGAGCATCCATATTCCCCAGCTTAAGCACCCCACCCGTGCCCAGTTTGATCCGAGCCAGCGCACGGGTGATTTTGCGCGTCACGAAGGTTTCACCGCGCAGGGGGCTTTCGTGGTTAAACAGGATGCCGTTGCAGGCATGCAGCCCATAGGCCTCACGGTAGTTTACTGTAATCCAATAGGCATACAGTTTGGCTACCGCATAGGGTGAGCGCGGATAGAACGGCGTGGTTTCGCGTTGCGGAGTTTCTTGGACCAGTCCGTATAGCTCTGAGGTGGAGGCTTGGTAGAAACGGGTTGTTTCGCCCATGCCGAGAAACCGGATGGCTTCCAGCAGGCGCAGGGGGCCAAGTGCGTCCGAATTGGCGGTGTATTCTGGCTCTTCGAAAGAGACAGCAACGTGGGATTGCGCCGCAAGGTTATACACCTCATCGGGGCGGACCTCTTGGAGAATGCGGGTCAGTGACGAACTATCCGTCATGTCGCCATGGTGCAAAACGAATTGGCCCGTCTGGCCGGGTGTGCCATCAAACAAGTGATCAATGCGCGCCGTGTTGAACAATGAGGTGCGGCGCTTAATTCCGTGCACTTCATAGCCTTTCTCCAGCAGAAATTCGGACAAGTAGGCCCCGTCTTGTCCGGTGATGCCGGTGATGAGCGCGCGCTTGGGCGCAGGCGATGATGTGGTCATGGGAGGTCCTCCAATTGTGCCCGTCTGGTGCCATAGGGTTTGCGTGCGTGCAAGGCGCGGGGCCTGTGGCAAGACTTACGCCGCTTCGCCATCGATAGGGGCAGCGCTGAAATCAATAAGCTAACTGGCTTCACCATCGCCTATAAGCCCTTAAAACGTGGTCGTCGTGTCGTGGGAGTTCAGCTGACATGAGACCATAAGGCCCCAGATGATTTGATCGAAACACAATGCGAGTTAGATTGCACCCGCATAGGCAGAACTACTCGTCGGAATAGCCTGGTCGAAACAATCACACAAGAGCGCCAAAGGCTTGCAGTGAGCCTTGCAGACGCCTGGCTAGACCAGATCAATCGAATCGCGCTGATACCCCCCCTGAGCCGCAAGTGAACCGCGACGCTAAGCCCAATGACGAAGACCTATCTGTGCGTCTTGTACGCGCTGAAGCGGCGCTCGATGCTGAGCGTGAGAAAACTGCGATACTTGAGCGTCATCTTGATGATGTGCGCCGGATGCTGCCGCCACCAGATGCTAAGCCGCGTCGCTGGTGGCGCTGGTAAACCCCTGTATCCGCTCACTGCGAAAAACTTGTTAAAAATCCATAAGGCACTGATAAGTATCATATATTTTTACTCACCCCGCCGTGAAACAAAATTACGCGTGCGTTCGAAAACACGTTTTAAGCGGTGATTTATCGTTAAGCTTTTGAAATTACTGCATAAGACAAAATACATAATGCGTCTTATCGGAAATCAATATTCCCTGCGCGCACATGAGATGTCAGAAAATTAGTATAAAATTTCCGTAAACGCACCTGATGGGGTCAATGCGGGCAGGTGTATCATTCATCATACTAAAGACGCCCTTCCCATGACTTCTTGTGGCTAAGAACTATCTGCGCCTCGCACGTATCTCCGCAACGCTCACCCTCAAGAAGACCCTCAGCCCAAATCGAAGTCGCTCAGAGGATCGTCAGGAACTCCATGAAGATGTGCGACCAAGGGCATGGCTTGGGGCTTGCCGTAGGTGCGATCCAAAATAGCACAAGCAGCTGAGATACGTGCGGCTTCGCTTTGCCCGCTGAGTGCAATGGTTGCCAAAGCTGAGATAGCAGTTTCGACATGATCCGCTGTGAGATCTGCCAAGGCGGCACGCCTAGCAGCCGTGTCAGTGTTTGGTGTTCCTGCCCGGCGGCCAGCACCAGGTCGTGATCCACCTCTAGGCATGTTTGATTTCCGATGAAAAACTATCAAAGGTGCTGAGAGGCGCTGCGAGGGGCCTTGCAGGCTCATCCTGCATTACTGACGCAGATATTGCGGAGCAGACCCTTACGTGCTTCAGGGGCGCGCTCAAGCCCTCTGACGCGTCTTCTTGATGCTTCTTTGTCAGCTTCATGAGATCTTGTGATCGTTCATGTTGCCCAATAGCTTTTCGTTTGCCCGATCCTTTGCCTGCATATTGGACAAGAGCATCGTATGAACTGTTCAAAGCTTCCAGGTGTCGTTGCAGCATCCATGTGCCGTGCAGGGAAGACGCAACAACACCGTAATTGCTGCCCATTGTTCGTCCATTTGGGTCAATACCCCATCCGCCAACCTCTTCACTGACTACTTCAGTTAAGGTTTTCACCACGTCACTGTAATTTGATGGGTGCAGATTGAGCGCGATGTGCAGGTGTTGACGTTTCTTTGGGGTGAATTCTGGAGCGCGAACTGCAATGAACAAGGAACCGTTTTGACGCATCATGTTCCGAAGTTTGCGCCATACTGTGCGGGTGATTGTTTGTATTTCATCACCTGCCAGGATCGTGATTTGTGCGTTTATGGGGCACCCAGCATTTGCTGCCGCTTCTTGCGAGATCTGCCAGCGACGTTGTCGTCGTGCGATGTCTGCGCGGGCTAAACGGTCAGCTTTTGTCTTCTTGAGCTGAGCGGCAGACTTCCTTCGCCTGTCTGTCTGCGCCATGCCTAAAATTCGCCTACTAATGATACGCGCGCGAGAGGCCGCGCCTGTTCACAGGATAAGCATTTGATGCTGAAACGGAAAATGAAGAGGGGGCTTTGCATCCTGAAAGCATAGCATTGTTTCAGTATTGCTACAATATATTGCGCACCTATCCACAATCATTACATCATATTGCGTCAGGCGCAAGTTTTTAGTTTTGATAACTGGAACTATCGTGTGGGTTAAACGCCGTCGTGTGGTTTCGTATTTTGAGTGTGTTTGTGCTTTTAACGTTAAACGCTATCCACCCCACAAGATGTCGGAATAAATGTGTAGTTATCCACAGGCCTTCCTTTTTTCTTATTTCTAGGGAAGATAAAAAATTGATTTAATTCGCTTAAAATAACTCGAAGGCGAACAGCGCGAGCCTGAAAAAAGAGATTAGGACGACGGCAAAAGGCGGTCAAAGAGGCCGTATCACCCTTCCTGGATGGCGCGCATAATCAGGCCCGCGCCAAAGCCCGCCCCAGCCAAGGCGCCGCCCAAATGGGTCTGCCAGGCCATACCCAGCTGCTGATCAAGCCTCAACAGCAGGCCCAGTGTCACCAAGCCCATCAAAACCGCCGTCCATTTGGGGCGGATCGACAGAATATGGCCTTTTTGCACCAAGAACATCTCGTACAAACCCCAGACGGCGGCCAATCCCGCCACTGCCCCTGAGGCTCCGGTCATCAAACTGCCCGGCGGGGCGAGCCACAAAAAACCAAGCGCGCCTCCCAAGGCACCTACCCAAAATACCACAACAAAATCAGAGATATACATCCAAGGCATCAAATACCACAGCAGATACAACGTGAGCAGATTGCCCAGCATATGTACCGATCCAATATGCAACAGAGCATGGCTAAAGAACATCACCCACGGCTGGGCCTCATAGAGCGGAGGCGTGCCTGTCAGATAAGCAGAATTGAAGGCCAATTTGGCAAAGCAAAAAATCCGCAGGCTACCATACCCGAAAGTTTCCGCCAGTGAGAGCAGCATCTCAACCCCTGCGATCAACAACAACAGAGTCAGAATCGCAGTAGGCGGCCGTTTAAGGCGGTGTATTTGGCTGGCATCAGGCGAAGGTTTGGTTGAGGGGGTGTTCATAATCCCAATGTGAGCCGCGCGTACAAAAGTGTCTAGGTGCACAAATCGAGCTTCACATCGCGACCACACGCGTGACATGATGGCTGCGCATCGTCATCATACAGCTTAACCATTTGCGCGCTCTAGGCCGCGCGGCATAACAAAAGGTAAATGCCAAACGTCGATTGGGCCAAAATATGATTACACCTATTTTATTGTGTGGAGGCTCGGGCACCCGCCTTTGGCCCCTGTCTCGCAAAAGCTACCCCAAACAGTTCGTCCCCCTTGTGGGTGATGAAACGCTGTTCCAAGCCTCTGCCCGGCGCACCCATGCGGCGGGGTTTGCACCACCCGTTGTCGTCACGGGCAGTGATTTTCGCTTTATCGTGGTCGAACAACTGCAACAGGCCGGGATCGACCCCGGTGCGGTGCTGATTGAACCCTCTGCGCGCAACACCGCCCCTGCGGTTTTGGCCGCCGTTGCCCATGTCCGCCGCCAAGACCCAGAGGCTTTGGTTCTAGTCGCACCCGCCGATCACGTGGTGCCAGATGCGGCCGCCTTCCGCGCCGCGGTGAAAGCCGGGGTGCCCGCCGCGCAGTCGGGCCAGATCGTCACCTTTGGCATCACCCCTGATCGCCCCGAAACGGGCTATGGCTATCTTGAGGCCGCCAGCGCCCCTGAAGATGGCCAAGCCACGCCCCTGACCCGCTTTGTCGAAAAACCCGACGCCGAGGCCGCCGCGCATATGCTGGCGGCGGGCAATTTCCTGTGGAACGCAGGCTTATTTTTGGCCCGCGCCGATGTGCTTGAGGCCGCGTTTACCGCCCACGCCCCCGATGTTGTGGCCCCGGTCACGGCAGCCCTTGATACCGCGCAAACCGATTTGGGGTTCCTGCGGCTAGATCCAGATGCGTGGGAAACCGCGCCGGACATCTCAATCGATTACGCCGTGATGGAACGCGCGCCCAACCTGTCGGTCGTCCCGTTTTCTGCGGGCTGGTCCGATTTGGGCGGGTGGGAGGCCGTGCGCATCGAAATGGGCGTCGATGATGCGGGCAACGCCACCCACGGACCCGCCACGGCCATCGGTTGCACCGGATCATTGCTGCGCGCAGAAAGCACCGCGCAAACGCTGATCGGGATCGGGCTTGAGGATATGGTGGCCGTCGCCATGCCCGATGCGGTGTTGGTCGCCCCCCTCGCCCGCGCCCAAGAGGTCAAACAGGCCGTCGCCGCCCTTAAGGCGCAAAAAGCCCCCCAAGCGACCGAGTTTCCCAAGGATCACCGTCCTTGGGGTTGGTTCGAAAGCCTCGTGATTGGCGATATCTTTCAGGTCAAACGCATCCATGTGAACCCCGGCGCGCAACTCAGCCTGCAAAGCCACGAACACCGGTCTGAGCATTGGATTGTGGTCGAAGGCGTGGCCGAGGTCACGATCGGCGGCACCATCAAGCAGGTCCCGGCCAATGAAAGCGTGTTCATCCCCCTTGGGGTCAAACACCGCATGGCCAATAAAACCGACGCGCCCATGGTCCTGATCGAAGTTCAAACCGGCACCTATTTTGGTGAGGACGACATCGTGCGCTACGAAGACATCTATGCGCGCGGTCAGGGCGCCAAAGGCTAATCCGACACAAGACACCGGGGCGGGAGGCCCCATAAGACCAAGAATTCATTATTTAGAGACTTATAACATGTTGATTGAAACCACCTCCCTGCCCGGCGTCCTGCGCCTCACGCCCAAGCGCTTTGGCGACGCGCGCGGCTTTTTCGCCGAAACGTGGAACAAGCGCGCACTGTCTGAGGCGGGGCTTGATCTGGATTTTGTCCAAGACAACCATTCACTGTCCGCGCAGGTCGGCACCGTGCGCGGGCTGCATTTTCAGGCCCCTCCCGATGCGCAAGGCAAATTGGTGCGCTGTGGGCGCGGCGCGATCTTTGATGTGGCCGTCGATATCCGCAAGGGCTCTCCGACTTATGGGCACTGGCTGGGCGAGGAGCTGAGTTTTGAAAACGGCGTGATGCTGTGGGTGCCTGCGGGCTTTGCCCACGGGTTCATGACCCGGCAACCCGACAGCGAGATCATCTATAAATGCACCAATTATTACGCGCCGGCCTCCGATGGGGACGTACGCTGGGACAGCTGCGGCATTGATTGGAACTGGGACGGAGAGGTCCTGACCTCCGACAAGGACCGCGACGCCCCTGCCCTTGCCGATTTTGACAGCCCCTTCATATTTGAGGACTAAGCCATGAAACTTCTTGTCACTGGCGGGGCCGGGTTCATCGGATCCGCGGTCGTGCGCCAAGCGGTGGCGGCGGGCCACGACGTCATCAACCTTGATGCGCTGACCTATGCCGCCTGCCTCGAAAACGTGGCCTCTGTGGCGGACGCGCCGAACTACACCTTTGTGCAGGTCGATATCCGCGACCGCGCCGCATTAGACACTGTTTTTTCCGACCACACCCCCGATGCAGTGATGCATCTGGCCGCAGAATCCCATGTGGACCGCTCCATCGACGGCCCCGGCGATTTCATCGAAACCAACATCACCGGCACCTACCACATGCTCGAGGCCGCCCGCGCCGCGTGGACCGCCCAAGGCCGCCCCGAGACCTTCCGCTTTCACCATATCTCAACCGATGAGGTCTTTGGCTCTTTGGGCAAAACGGGGCAGTTCACCGAAACCACCTCCTACGATCCCCGCTCGCCCTATTCAGCCTCCAAGGCGGCCAGTGACCACCTTGTGCGCGCATGGCACGAAACCTACGGCCTGCCGGTCGTGATGACCAATTGCTCCAACAACTACGGCCCCTACCATTTCCCCGAAAAGCTGATCCCTGTGGTCATTCTGAACGCGCTGGCGGGCAAGCCCCTGCCGATCTACGGCGATGGATCGAACGTGCGCGATTGGCTCTATGTCGAGGACCACGCCGACGCCCTGCTGACCGTCGTGCAAAAGGGCGCAGTCGGGCGCAGCTACAACATCGGCGGTGAGAATGAGCGCACCAACCTAGAGCTGGTCCAAACCCTGTGTACTATCCTCGATGAGATGCAGCCAAAGGCGCAGGGCGGCTCCTATGCCGATCAAATCACCTTTGTCACCGACCGCCCCGGTCATGACGCGCGCTACGCGATTGACCCCACACGGATCGCGACGGAACTGGGCTGGCGGCCTTCGGTCACCGTTGAGGAAGGGCTGGCCAAAACCGTGCGCTGGTATCTCGACAATGAGGCGTGGTGGCGGCCCCTGCAAACCCGCCACGGCGTGGGTGAACGGCTGGGCGGGGTTGCCGCGCCAAAGGCCTCCGCATGATCCTTGTGTTCGGCAAAACTGGCCAAGTCGCACAGGAATTGGCCCCCTTGGACGATGTCACCTGCTTAGGCCGGGATCAGGCCGATCTCACGGATCCTGCCGCCTGTGCTGCCGCCATCCGGGCCCACCGCTCCCACGCGGTGATTAATGCGGCTGCCTACACGGCCGTGGACCGCGCCGAACAGGATGAGCCAACCGCCACCACCATCAACGCCGACGCCCCCGGCGCCATGGCCCAAGCCTGCGCTGAGTTGGGCATTCCCTTTGTCCATATCTCGACCGATTATGTGTTTTCGGGCGGGGGCACCGCCCCTTGGACCCCAGATGCGCCGACCGGCCCGCTGGGGGCCTATGGGCGGTCAAAACTGGCGGGCGAAACCGCGGTGCGCGCGGCCCACGGCACCCATGTGATCCTGCGGACCTCTTGGGTCGTATCGGCCCATGGCAACAACTTCGTCAAAACAATGCACCGTTTGGGGGCCGAGCGGGACCACCTGACCATGGTCGCCGACCAAATCGGCGGGCTGACCCCAGCGCGAGCCATCGCACAGGCCTGCCACACCATTGCGCGCGCCCTGATCGCCGACCCCACCAAGGGCGGCACCTACCATTTTTCCGGCGCGCCAGACGCGTCTTGGGCGGATATCGCCCGCGCGGTGATGACGACGGCGGGCGATGCCTGCAACATCACCGATATCCCCTCTTCGGACTATCCAACACCGGCGACGCGGCCGCTGAACTCTCGGATGGATTGTTCAACGTTAGAGACTGTTTTTGGCCTCTCGCGCCCTGATTGGCGCGTGGGCATTCAGGAAATTTTGAAGGAATTGACCCCATGAAACGCAAAGGCATTATTTTGGCCGGCGGCTCCGGCACACGGCTGTATCCGATCACGATCGGGATCTCGAAACAGCTTCTGCCGATCTATGACAAACCGATGATCTATTACCCCCTGTCGGTCCTGATGCTGGCCGGTATCCGCGACATCGCGATGATCACCACCCCGCAGGACCAAGATCAGTTCAAACGCACCTTGGGGGATGGCAGCCAATGGGGCATCTCACTGACGTATATCGTGCAGCCCTCGCCCGACGGGTTGGCGCAGGCCTATCTGTTGGCAGAGGATTTCCTTGACGGCGCGCCTTCCGCGATGGTGCTGGGCGACAACATTTTCTACGGCCACGGCCTGCCCGAAATGATGGCCGCCGCAGAAACCGGAGAGCCCGGCGGCACGGTGTTTGGCTACCACGTGGCCGACCCCGAACGCTACGGCGTGGTGGGGTTTGATCCCGACGGCTCGGTGCGTCAGATCATCGAAAAGCCTGAGGTTCCGCCCTCAAACTACGCGGTAACGGGGCTGTATTTTCTGGACGGCACGGCCCCTGCCCGCGCGCGCCGCGTCAAACCCTCTGCGCGCGGCGAGTTGGAGATCACGACCCTGCTGGAAACCTACCTGCACGACGGCACCCTCAGCGTGCAGAAAATGGGCCGGGGCTATGCGTGGCTGGACACGGGCACCCACGGCTCCCTGCTGGATGCGGGCAACTTCGTGCGGACCCTGCAAACCCGGCAGGGCATGCAAGCCGGCTGCCCCGATGAAATCGCTTATGAAATGGGCTGGATCAGCGCGGATGACCTGCGCGCCCGCGCCGCGATGTTCAAGAAAAACGACTACGGGCAATATCTCAAAGGGCTGCTCAAGGAATAATGCCCCCCGGTTTGGGGCCAAAACCATAGTGTTAGACACTGTTTTGGCCCGAAGCCCCTGCCCCGCAAGTGAGCAAAACTTAACCCAAACGCAAACCGCGCCTTAGCCAGCCTGCAACACGGCTTCAATGCGGGCGATGTCTTCGGGGTTGTTCAGCTCCCAAAACACGCGGCCACGGGCGTCGACCTCGACACACATCACCGGCGTGCCGTTTTCCACAAAGCGCAGCTGCTCTAGGCCCTCGCGGCCCTCAAGCGTGCCCTCAGGCCATGTGATGTACTGGGCCAAAGCAGCCGGGCGATAGGCATAGACGCCCACGTGGTGAAACACCGGGATCGGGTCCGGCACTTTGCCCGGATCGATATAGGGGATCACCTCCTTGGAGAAATAGAGCGCGCGGTTTTGCGCATCAAACACCGCCGTCGTGCCCCCAACTCGGCCCGCGGCACGATCCTCGCGGAACATCCGGTAGGTCGCGTCGTCACAGCGCAAAACCGGGGTCGCGACCTGCGCATCTGGGTTGGCGGCCATCGCAGCAATTAACGCCTCTAGGAACCATGGCGGCGTCAGGGGGGCATCACCTTGTAGGTTCACCACCAAATCAGTCTCTAAACCGGCGTTTTTCAGGGCCTCGGCGCAGCGCGCGGTCCCATTTTCAGCCTCAGGCGCGGTCATGATGACCTCTGCGCCAAAACCTCGGGCCGCATCCGCAATCCGGTCGTCATCCGTGGCCACATAAACCGCGTCAACGCCCGCAATCCCTTGGGCCGCCTCCCATGTCATCTGGATCAGGCTTTTGCGGCTGCCGTCGGCCTGTACCATCTCGGCCAGCGGTTTGCCCGGATACCGGGTTGAGGCATAGCGCGCGGGGATCAGGATTGTGGTTTTCATGGGATGTCCTTTCCTGTCGCCCTAGGCGACGCCTGCCCGCAGCAGATCATGGATATGCAAGATGCCCACCGGCGCATCCCCCTCTGTCACCATAAGGACAGAGATCTTGGCGCTTTGCATGGTGGCCAAGGCGGCGGCGGCCAGTGTGTCGGGCGTCACGGTGCGCGGATCGCGTGTGGCCACTTCACTGGCGGTTTTGCCCATCAACTCGGCCATGTTGCGGCGTAAATCGCCGTCCGTGACAACGCCCAGCAGACGCGTACCATCAATCACACCGGTGATCCCAAACCCCTTGGAGGTCATCTCCAGCAGCGCCTCGGGCATCGGCGTTCCGGCCTGCACCAAGGGCATTTCATCGCCCGTATGCATCAGGTCCGCAACCTTGGCCATCTGCGCACCCAGCTTGCCGCCAGGGTGGAATACCGCGAAATCTTCGGCCGTGAACCCCCGGCCCCGCAACAAGGCCACCGCCAGCGCATCCCCCATGGCCAAGGCCAACGTGGTGGAGGTGGTGGGCACCATGCCGATGCCACAGGCCTCGGGCTGTTTGGGCAGCGTCAGACGGTAGGTGGCCGCCCGCGCCAACGTGCTGCCCGCGTTCGAGGTCAGCGCCACAAGCGGCACCTTGAACCGCAAACAATGGCCCAGAATATCCTTCAACTCGGCGGTTTCGCCCGAGTTAGACAGCAACACGCACACATCCGCCCGCGTGATCATGCCCAAATCCCCATGGGACGCCTCACCGGGGTGAACGAATTGCGCAGGTGTCCCGGTCGAGGCCAGGGTCGCCACGATCTTGGCCCCGATATGACCGGATTTACCCATGCCCGAAACGATGACCCGGCCCTCGGCCCCTGCGATTAGGGCTACAACATCGGCAAAGTCATCGGGCAGGTCAGCCGCAAGCGCCGTCAGACCCGCGCTTTCGGTCTCAAGGACTTCGCGGGCAATGTCGGCGGCGGTCGGGGCAAGGGGGGCTGTATGCGTCATGGCGCGGTTATGGGCACGCACAGGACCAAGGTCAATTGACCCCTGCCCGCCTACGCGCCCGCGATCATCGGCT
>Ga0228634_1001339_pt1 | contig 14496 bp, 16 predicted proteins | sample 42DmetaG_FD_190063 | JGI IMG/M metagenome (GOLD analysis project Ga0228634, IMG submission 190063) | Seawater microbial communities from Monterey Bay, California, United States - 42D | ecosystem: Environmental > Aquatic > Marine > Coastal | place: USA: California | collected 2016-09-27 | reverse complement strand
CCAAGTCTCTGACTTACCCATCCATTTTAAACCTTCTGGGCTTTTACTAACACCATCCATTCTAAGGCATAGTTCTTGTATAAAGTTTCTCTCTTGTCCACTAAAGCCTTGTGCTGGACTATCTTGTACCCATTCATTAACTTTTTGCTCTGCGAAGAAATCTACCATATCTTGTGCGTTACTAAAAAACTTTTGTCCTTTATCATCTTCACGGCTTACAAACCAGCCATCTGCACCACTATCAAAGTCACCACTTGCGATTTCTTTTCCTTTATGCATAATACGAACAACGCCACCATCTGATACTGCTTTATACTGTCCTTTGCCACCATGTGCTAGGACTTGTGCTTCGTTTACTGATTCTTCAGGCCATTCATTAGAACTTCTGTGGTCAGAAAGAAATGCTTTCATTTCTTCTTCTGTAACATCTTGTAATAATTCTTCAATAGCAGTATAGTCGCCTTTGTGTGCGTCTTCTTCCATTTGTCTTGCAACTGCTTTAAGTAGACCTATGTCGTGGTCTTCGTTTACAATTGCTTCTTCATTCATTGAATCGCCATTGTCTAACTTCTTTCTAAAATCTGCAACAAACTTTTCAATAGTATCAGCATCTAAGAAACGAACTAAGTTATGAAATATAGGATTCTTTGCTAATTCAATTTTTCCTGCACCTAATGAGCCAACTAAATCATAAATTGGTTTAGCGTCACTATGTGTTGCTTCTTTTACTGATTCAAAGTTTTTATCATCATCACCATAATCGCCATCTTCGCCTGGATGATTCAAGTCATTGTTTCTACGAAAATCTGCTACGAAATCTTTAATAGTATCACTGCCTAAGTAACGAACCATATCGTTTAATACGATTTCATGTGCATCATTATCACCACCTAAATCATTAATTAAGTCATATATTGGTTGTGCAAATTCACCACCTGCTTCGTTTACTGATTCATGTTGACTTCTAATATTACTTGGTGCTAAATTAAGTTCTCTAGTTCTAATGTCGTCTACTGCATTTTGAATTCTGTATGCTATCTTTTTGGCTGTTGCGCCTTCCATACCTAGTTCTGGTGCTAGTTTAAATAACTGTGCTACATACTCATCAATAGTATCTAAGTAGCCCACAACATTGCCTTCGTTGTCAACTGATACTTCGTCTTCGTTTACACTTTCTGATTTTGTAGAACCATCAGCATTGAAATGTTGCTCTCTAATATCTTCAACATATTCTAGTGCTTGTTCAACCATTGTAATGTCCATATTGCCATCACCACATTCTTGTAGTACGTGATGAATATATTCTAGTTTCTCATGTTGGTCATTTGCATAATTTTCGTTATAGGCTTCTTTTGCAGGTTCACCATTATAATAATTATTAATAGTTGTATTGCCTGTTTGTTTTTCTTCTTCACCTGCCATATAATCTTTAAGTTGTTTGCCACCGTATAATACTGCGCCTATGGCAGCCATTGGAATACCATATTTGACTACTATTTGTGCAAATATATTTAACGCATCTTCATCCATGTCTATACCAAAAATCTTTTTAATTCCGTCTATGGCATCACCTACTTTGTCGTACACTGTTTTGCCAACTGCACCAACTATTACTCCACTAGCAGTAGATTTTTGAATCATATTTGTTGTAGTATCTTTAACTTTTGGAGCCGCTTTTTTACCACCTTTTAAAAGTAATTTTAATGCAGGTGCGCCAACTCTAACTGCTGTTGCCAATGCTGGTAATATCCACGGTGCTAAAACGAATGCTTCTTCTAATTGTTCTTTTCCTTCAACTGCATACTTGTTGTCATAAGAATCTGGATATACTAAATCTAAAATTTTCCAGTATTCATCAAAATCATACACTTTGCCATTCACTTCTACATCCATGGGATATGCATCAAAGTGTTCTTTATGGTCGTCAACGTAATCTTTAATATCAGCCGCAACATTTTTTAATTTTGATTCTACGACTTGTTTGACTTTAGCATCAAATTCTTCGTCATAAGATTCAGCATGTATGGCTGCCATATGGGCATTATATTTTTTAGTTCCCTTTTTATGTGGGCTCTTGCCTTCGGTTAATGTTTGTAGTATGCCGTCTTTCATAGTATTTTCCTCGTTTATGCTTTCTTGTAGAAACTTATAAAATGAATGTTCATCCCAGTTCTCATTCATTGTTTCTTTATTACCAACTTTTCTTTTAAATATTTCTATAATATCATCAGGAACATCAGTTATGCTATATAAATCCTGTAGCATTTGAGTTAATTTAGTATCGTCACTTTGTGCAATCATGTTTCTAATTTGTGATGCACTGTTTATTTCTTGTCCTCTTACTTTAAATTTAAATGTAGGTGTTGTTGCTATATAACCACGTGTTGCAAATGTTTCAGCATCATTTAGATTATTCCATTTTTGTAGATATGCTGGCTCACCATTCTTCTTTAACTTAAGTCCGTTAGAGAAATCAAATCTAGGGTCTTCTGCCATATCTTTTTCTGATACTGCAAACACCACCACTGTCTTATCTTTGTCAAATCTTTCCATGATTTCGATAGATTGATATGGTGATTTTGTTTGAACTATATCACTAGCAGAAACTCCAGCAAGAATCATCATCTTTCTCTTTTCTTCAAAAGTAAAAGGTGACCTATCGCCATCGACCTTGCCAGAAGTAGAAATGAATACTTTCGCATTGCTATACTTCTGCTTTAAGTATTTGTATACTTTGCCGTGACCAATATGGAATGGATGAAAACGACCAGGATATATAATAACCAAGTCTTTGCCACCATCTTCTAGTAATTCTGATAAATTCATTAAATATCTCTACATAAAATTATTCTAATTGTATTTATCATTTTAAAGTATGAAGACAAAAAAAATCCCAGCATGAGCCGGGATTTGACAGTAAATTGGTTCTATTACCAAAAAAGTCTTTCGTACCAAGGACGATTTGCTTTTCGATACTGACCCATAGCCTTAAGAGCCTCTAATAACTCTGATAATATGTTAGAATTAAGGATATATCGCTCTTTCTGAACTAATATCTGCAACTCTCTCATATTGAGTTTTATAATTTCTTCATTGCTATTTCTAAATAAGCCAACAACCTTTCGATTGTCAACGTCAACGTATAAGAATTTCATACCCATACCTCCTAAAAACACTACTCTCTAGTATTATTTAAGAGAAAACCGCACTATATATAGTGTGTAGTTAAGTTTTAGCAGTAGTTTACTTCTTTTCTTCTTCTTCTGTAGGTTTTTTATTAACTTGTGAACACATCTTCTTTACTTCACCAAATTCAGGTCCTAATTCAAGTCCTTTATATCTAGCACATAGTTTCAACATTTCTAACTGTTGTTTTAATAGTTCATTTCTCATCATTGTTTCTTTGAATTTTTTAGTACAAGTTGAACCAAGTGCAATTCTTAATCTGATGCCAACTCTAACTGATTCTCTATTTGATGTATTGTCGTAACTACTATCACCGCCATTAATTGACTTTCCATCTTCATCTGTTAGTTCGATATATGGTTCTAGTGTAGCAGTTTCACAATGACTGCCGCCACTGTTTAAATATTCATTGGCTGCCGAAGCAGGCTTTGACCAAAATGCAAATGCACAGGCTACTAATACAAGAATGCCAAGATATGTCCATTTATTCATCTTAGTATCCTCCATTGAGTTGTCTTTGCATCTCTTTCAAGTCATATTTCATTTGATTAATTGAATCACTTAACTTATAATAACTTTGTTCCATTGCTTGTAGTTCAGCATCACTTGCCAGTTTATACTGTGCATCTCTTAGTGCTTCTGCTAATACTTGTATTCTTGCAATCTGTGTAGCAAAGTTAGTCATCTCAATAAGCATTTCTTCACGTCCTTGCTTATAAAGTTCATTAACAGCCTTCAAACGAATGTCTAGTTTTTCTATTTCACTATTCATCATTGTGTCTAATGATTTGAAATCATTTTCAGTTGACATTTGCATAGATGCAATCTGCTTTTCATTTGTCTCTATTGTATTCTGTAATCCAGTTACGTAACTTAAACTTCCGTATAGTCCTGCTATTAGAGGAATTGCTAAACCTATTCCACCGAGTGTTGCTGATAATTTCATAATATTCCTCTCTTCTAAATAAAAAAGTCGTACAAAGAGGCATTCTCTGTACGACTAGTATTTACTTGTTCGTAGTTTATAATTAACTACTTACTTTTTTTAATTAGACTTGTTTTCCTTCGTCATCGAAAGTAACATCTTCAGCATCATCAAGTGCAGTATTAAATTCTCTCAAACGTCTAATGACTGATAAGAAATCAACAATTGTTGTCCATCTATCGATGAAATAGCCCATTGAACTTTCAACTCGACCAAATGCGTTTAGAACTTGGAATAATACACCAAGTGTAATTAACTGGTCAAAGTATGCTGGTGCTAAAACGATTAGTGCTAAGTTACCTACACATAATCCAAATGCTGTTTGCCATACACCAAATCCCATATACCAGTTGAATAGTCTATAGTAGTTTCTACGAACTGAATAGAACATAGGAAATAGTGTTGCTGTTGCTCTTGCACTAAAATCATCTTCAGAGAAAACTAGTTGCCTTCTCATTTTGGCTTCTACTACTTGATTTCTATATTCAAGACCAGGAAGTTTCCAACCAAGTAAAAGTGATATTAAAGTACCACCGATTGATACAGATAATGCTACCCATACTAGAAAACCAGGAATGATTTGTCCATTCCAGACAGGTAAACTTTCCGATAAGTTCCATAGAATAGGAAGGAATGCAAAAAGAATAAGTATCGCACTAAAGAATCCAGTAAATAATCCTTGGAGCGTCTTACCAAATATCATTAAGTCTTCTTGTATACGCTGTGAGCCACCTTCTATCTTTGCTGTTGAACCTTCCCAACGTCTCATATAGTGTTTGGTGTTTGCTTCACGCCATCGAAAACAGTATCTTTGTGTCTGCCAAGTGGCATAAACCGCAATAGGCACGTAAAGAACGATAATTTCTAAGAATGAGGGTTGACTACCCTCGGTTAAGGTTATGAAATTAAGAAATCTGCCGGCATCCCACCCCAGGAATAATTCCCAGAACGTTTCTTCTTGTAGTGTTTGGATTGCGTCATAGATTTCTTTGTTCCAACTATTGTAGAAAACTAATATTTCTACGTTGTACCAAATCATACTTAGTAGAAACGCTAACATTAGCCATGCATACGCTCCGTATTCTTTAGTGAGAAAAAATGATTTTAACATATAAAAACCTCTTGTTTAACTTCGTACTTCTATTTAGTTAAATTAGAGTTTAATTTAATCTGTTAAACGCATACCGCCTTCGAGGTCACTACCTGTAGTTCCAAAGAAGTTTCTGTAGTCTGTAGCAATAGTTACTAGTGCTGGTCTTGTTTGAAAATCTCTAGGATGTAGCCAATACATTGTTGAGTTTGGAATTTGAATGAATAAAAGTCTTAAATCTTCGTCTGCAACTCCTAAAGACTTCAGAAGTTTCATCAAAGATGATGCTGTTCTGAATGCTGAATTTTCAATAGCCGCAGGACTTGCCCCATTCATACTTCCTGGTGGTGTACCTGGCCCATGAATGCCAAAATAGACATCACCAATTAAGTAGCGTTTGTCACCACCCAAGAATATCAAACCACATGCTGATGCACATATTGATTTATCTTTCATAAAGTCTGGAACTGTATTATCTCCTTGATTATTAGTACCAGGAGTATATGTCACTTCACCAAATTCATTTCTGACTTCAGTTCCTCTTACTACAGTCACAACATCACGTAATTTTATATGTGCCGCAATACAAGAGCCTTCTGCTAAGTTACCACCCGGACTTTCTAATATTAAAGTAAATGATTGTGGCAATTGTGGTGATAATTTTTCACAGTCACCCTCTTCGACCGTTCCTATTAAAGTATATAATGACTCGTCAATTTTTGTTAATACTAATCCTTGAGAATTTTCTTCTTCTTCAATTTTATTGTTTGCTTCAGTATATAGTATCATGTATTCATCGTACCATTCTACTACTTGGTCTTTCACTAACAAAGTAGCCAAGACAAGAACCACCAATATTATTGGATTTTTTATAAGTTTAATTATCAACCTTATAAGTAATAAATTTTTAAAAATGTTAAAAAGTGTTTTCATAATTATTCTACTGGTCTGCCGCCTGGATTGGTCGGACTATTTCTTTGTGCCATCATCGCTTTAAATTGGTCTGCTGTGAAACATTGACTTTTAGTAATATGTTTCCATTCTATATCTAACTGAATTGGTTCTTTTGGCATATATCCACTATACACTTCGCATTGTTCCATTGTTGTAAATGGTAACGAGTATATAACTGGATTACCAAGTTGTACATTAAAAATCGATATAACAAAGTGTCCTATCATTAAAACTGCTCCTACTCCTTCTGTCATAATTCTCTCCTATTATGGTCCTGATTGTTCTTCTGTTAAAATTCCTGACTGTTCTTCTGTTAATGGCCCATAAACTATTGGTCGTTGTACTGCTTCTCCATCAACAACAGTTTCTAAACTAGGTCTGCTAGGACTGTTGGGATTAGTATTAATACGTTGTGCGGGTGTATAAGTAACACCTTCTCTTTCAACATCACCAGTTCGTTTTTCTTCAGGTTCAGTCATGTCCATCATAGAAGTGAAGTGATACGATTCTGATTCGCCACTGTTTGATTTTTTCTCTTCAAACTTTCCTTGAGCCATAGATGAACCAATTTGTCTTTGCAATTCTTTCATCTTCTTTTTATTTTCTTCAGTCCAATCAATCTTGTGTAGAACTGGAACTCCGTCTCTTTTCAGAACTACATATATCCAAGGTTTATTATCATTTACCCACATTACTTCTACTTCTACTTGTTCTGGTAGACCATAAACTGGCATACCTTGTAGAACTTTAATACCTTGCCAAGTCATACTTGCCATCATTAGTGCTAATGGAATAATGATGAACGTATAAAGTTTGTTTGCTTTACTTTGAATTAACGCATATAGACATACTAAAATTAGTGTAAATAATCCTAGTATATATAATAAAATTAACGTATCAACAGTAAACTCATTCCAAAACATTCATAATCTCCTTAAATATCGTCTTCTTGTGCGACTTGCTGACGAACCATTTCGTCGGAAGCAGTGGCAGGAATAAACGTATCACTTACCGCGGAACGATTCTTCGCACCCACTACAATCTTGTCGCTTGACCAGACATCAGTAACGACACCTTCTTCGTCTAATGTAAAGCCAGGAAGCCTGACTATCTCTCCACGCTTCGTTAATTCTCCTTGCATAACATAAACTTCTCTGTAAGGATTAACATCAAGTAGCGTTAGTGTATATTTAGTTGGTGCAGTTTGACTATTCTTACTGTATACATGTATATTGATGTAATAATCGCCTGGTGCTATGCCACGCATACTCACAACCTCACGATTTAATCTTATAACTATTCTTTCGCCATCAATCCACATATAGTCGGATGATTTACCTAAATCGTCTCTGTCTAGGTGCATAACTCCATTTGTTTTGTTTTGAAAAGATATTGGTACGCCTGTTGGACCTTGTACCCATATATCAATATCATCGGAAGCCATATCATCCCATTCTAATGTAATAAGAATCTCTGCTTTTGCTGGAATATCTGATTTTTTTGTAATTGGGTTGATTAGTAGAAGTGCTAATACGAATAAAACTACAAAACCTAATAGTGCGTTAAACAAAACATCGTTAAACGATAGGTTAGAACCGTATCGATTAGACATTTACTCACCCTCTCCAATCATCAATTGAGTTCTTAGAGATACTGAAACAATTAATCCTGTTAGAGTTGTTAATAGTGCAGTTGCCATGCCTTTGGCCAGTTGACCAATTACATTTTTCATGCCTTCTGTGTCAGTTGGGTCGATAGATGCTAAGTCTGAACCACCTAACATAAGAATGAAACCCAAAACAGTACCCATCATACCGATAGCCATACAAGTTTCAGCAATGAACCAAAACTTTTCATTTGAACTTTTGATACCTTTTAGCATCTTGTACCCAATTCGTGTACTGGTTAATAGCCAAATACTAACTAAAATGAAACTGATGTATGTTTGGTCATTGTTTAATATGTACGTATGTAAATCATATACGTATCCTGCGCCTAAAACTATTAATTGAAGGACGAAAAACAGCCACCATTGTAGAAATGCTTTAGTCATGGTCTTACTCTCCCATTTGCTTTTTGATTTGTCTGTAAGTATTTATCAAAGGTGCCGTAACAAAAAAGCCCGTCATTAAGACGGGCTTTTAAATTAAGTCAAACTCTTTAATGATTATTTTACATTAGAAAGTAAACTTTACTCCTACAGATGCAGTCCCGTCAGAACCCGCAGTTTTGGCGTAAGAATACGTCATGATACCACGATTTAATGCAAGAGTATAGGTATTTGTGCTATTTAATTCAACAACTTTAGCAGAAAGGTCGCCAAGGGCAACTTTTGCACCTCTGACATCAGTGCCATTAGTAGCAGTTGTCATAACACCTAACAACGCATGTTTGCTATCACCAGTTTTAGTAACACTTGCATCACCGATTGATGCGTTTGCTAATGAAACAGTAATACCAGCGACTTCTAGTCCGGCATCCAAGATTGTGTTAGTTCCAGTTGTTGTTTTCTGATATGAACCACCAATGTCCGTCAAATCACCCAACAAAACATTAGCACTTAGTAAACGAGCAGAGTCCGTTAAGTTTTCACCTGAAACACTAATCGGTCCTAAGTCAGTACTTGCGCCAATCTGAACAGACTGGTCAGTACCTGATGGTTGATATGCCGACACAGTTATACCTGAAATCTCAGTTGATGCTTTCATTCCCATTTCGCCATCTACTTTACCAAGTCTAAGGTCGACAATTGAAATTGTTGTATCAAGGTATAAATCGCCTACAGTTCCAGTTTCATCAACCTTTGCTGTAACAGAACCAACGTCAGTAGTCATTCCCACAACAACCTCTAGTTCTTGTGTGTATGTACCGGAGTCAGTAGCGGTGCCTTCGTATGTGCCAGAAACGGAAACATTTGATGCTTCGGTTACGGCTTCATCCGCAAGTGCAAAAGGTGACACTAATAGTGCCGCTCCTACAATTGCTGTTCTTAATAAAGTATTCATAATTCTCCTATAGTTTGAAATACATTTAAGTTCGATTCCTTTAGGGTTGAGAGGAACCATTCTCATCAATAATAAACCGAGCCTACCACCGTTAGGTAGTAACCTCAATCTATAGTTGTAATTATAACATGGTATTTATGTTAAAGTCAAGTGAATATTTGATTATTTTTCTATATTTGTATAAAAAAGTAACATTTTTGTAACAAAAACGTACTTATTTGCTGGTCATGTCAGTAATAACATCTACAATAGAGCCAACTGTTTGTAATTCTTCTGCAACCTCGTCTTCTATTGCGATATTATATAGGTCTTCTAGTTCAAAGATTACTTCAACAGAATCAATGCTATCAGCATTTAAATCTTTTCTTAAATTAGTTTCTAAAGATAAGTCACTAATTTCATATTTTAATCTTCTTGCTACTATCTCGAATACATTTTCTTCTATTGACATTATTATTTCCCTTACATTGAAAAACTAGAACCACAACCGCAAGATGTTCTTGAAGATGGGTTATCTATGGTGAAACGTTCGCCTTCTAAACTACGAACGAAGTCTATTGTTGCTTCGTTGAGGTACATGATACTCATGCTATCTACAACAAGTTTAACCGCATTTGTTTCAATGACTGTATCATCGCCTGCTATATCATTTTCAAATCCAAATCCATAACTAAAACCATGACAACCGCCACCTTGAACAAACACTCTTAGTGCTTTTACATCTTCTTTATCTTCAGCGATAATTTCTTTAACACGCTCTGCCGCATTCTCTGTAAAAATCATATTTCCTCTTTTCTTTTATTGGTCAAATACACCGTGATGTATTCCCTCTTCTACTTCGTGTTTTTTATTTGATGCCTCTTCGTGTAGATGAGATATCTCGTAAAATCTGTTAATTAACCCTATTGCTGTTTTATAATTCTTATAAGTGTCAATACTTTCTTCAATTTGTTCTATAATAAATGTAGTATGACCTTTTAATTCAAAAATAAAATTCTCAAGTTCGTATTGTGCGTTTGCTCTACCAAGTTGTATTCTTAATTCAGAAATAAAACTTAAATCTTCTGCTGTTGTGCCATCACGAAAGTCCCATTCGTGTCCATTCGTTTCTAAGATATATCTTGCTCTTAGAATTGGGTCTACTAATGTATTGAAGGCTCTGTGGGCGAATTCTTTGTGGTCTCTACCAATAAACGAGTTATCATCTCTTAAGATATTAAGAATCTTTTTATAATGCGTAGAAAGGCTTCGGATACTAGTTCCTTGCTTTTCTTCTACACCGAAGAATTTAAAGTAATTCTTTTCTTCTAAATTATATAATCGTTTTGTGCCTGACATGTTTTTTACCTATTTGTTCTTATATGATACAATGTTCTTACTCATAAGTCAAGTGGTTTCGTCAGTATTTTTCAACTTATTTGTTAATTGATGATAAGGTTGTAATCTTGGGTCTACTTTGTCTTCTTTATTGAAACTAAGACCATATCTCCATCCTGCATCTATTTTATCCGTCATCCATCTGTTGTGTTTCATAGCAGAAAGGTCGAATTCTGTCTCACCATCAGGTATTATACTGTCATAATCTTCACTTGTTGTTATTTCCATGATAAAATCTTCATCTGTCCAATCTGTAATGAGACCTAGAATAACTTCGGCTTCTGACTCTGAAACTGCACGATTTAGTCTAAAATCATATATATGTGAGTTTATTGCTTCGTCTCCCATATGATATATTACTGCTGTTCCATCTTCTAATGGTTGAAATATGTTCACTACTGCTTTTTTAAGAACGGTAATGATACCACTAACGTCAGATTTCTCTAATTCGCTAGCCATTTTAAGTCTAATATGGTATTTGAAGTTACTTTTATTCATCTTTTTTTGTATCTTCCATTTTTACAGTTGTACTAGTCGCTTCAAGTTTTTCATACTTAGTTGAACTAGAATTCACGTACAAACCAAACCATGCCGCACCTGAACCCACTAGAACTGATACTAATCCTGCTTGTTGTGAATTTGGCTCTGGTAATAGCATAAACCATTGAACTACATCATATAAAAGATAGATGTACATAGAGATAAATGCTCTAGGAAAGAGTCTCCATCTACTAAAATATTCTGGTGCTATATGAAGCCAGTTTTGTGTTTTGTTTGTCATATCTAATGCTCGATTACTTTTCTATATGTATTTATCTTTTAAAAATGCGAATATTTCACTTCAAAATGAAATGAACTATTACAATTATTGAGGGGATTGGGATTATACGTAAGTTACAGTAACTTTGATATCACCAGAAGTAGCACCATAGTGTGCTAATGTACACTTGATTTCTAGTTCAGCCGCACCAGCATAATGATAATCTGGATTTGTTATGTATGAACCAGCAGATTCTATGTCATTTTCATCAATACCTTGGAATCTATCTGGGTCTGAAGTTACACCGACTTTTAATGATGGCGTTCCACCTGTATAGCCTGCCATGACAGTTGTAACTTCTACAAGAACACTTAATACTCTTGAGTTGCTACTAATTCTACCCAATGTGACTGTTGATGTGTTACCAAAGCCACCAACTGGTGTAGTAAATGTGTGTGATAATGAGTTGGCATCTGTAGCCGCACTGTCTTCGTTAGCAAGTAATGTCCAAGAAGAACCCGAATATAGATATAATGCCCATTCGCCTTCACCTGAATCTAGCACATGTGCCTGGTCACCAGTAAGAGGAGTAAGTGCATTTCTGGCTGCCATATTGGCTACAACTGTAATACCGCCACCACTTCGAATACCTTTTTCGACATTTAGACCTAGTGCATATGAACCAGAGTGACCTGACATAATACCGAAGTCAGTAGAAGGTGTTCCTACTTTATCGACTAAGATAATTTCACCACCATCAGCACGTGTCAATTTAAGAGTTGCACCCGTTGCCGCGGCATATGTTGTTCCTAATGATGCTAATCCACCATTACCAGCAAAATTATTATTGTTTGCGTCTGCTGTTCCATTTACAATCGTAAATGCAGTACCTTGTGCGTGTGTAATTACTAGATTACCACTTGAATGTGTTGCTGTAATATTTGCTAGACTGGCATTATTAATATCATTTGCCATGTCTTCTGCAATACCAACTGCGATGCCGTAAGCGGCTTGTCCAGCAGTACTAGTTGTAAAGTTAACTGTTCCACCATTAATAGTTGCACTAAATGGCACATAACCACCAACAAGACCATATGCAGAACCATAAGTTGATGCATCACTTGTAATTGTATTTGGTGCTGGAGTTGATGATGCTACTACATTATGAGACGAACTCAAAGCGTTAATATCTGTTATTGCATTTGTTATTGAAACAGAACCACCTGAATTAGTTGTAAACAATACATCTGTTTCGTTAATTTCTAATTTATCGGCTGCCGATGCCGAACCACCAGTGACTGTGCCTTTTGAGACACTAGGAATAGCATTCGTTAATTTTAAGAATATCGCAACACCAGTATTTGTTAAAGTTAAATCACCAGAGTTATCTGTTTTAGGATAAACGAAGTCACCTGGATTACCTGGCAAACCAGGAACGAAATCAACGATTCCATTTGCTGGTCTTAATAAGAATTTGTTTGGACCTGGACCAGCATGTGTTACTGTGCCCACTAATCTTTCGATATTAGCCGCATCGGCTAATTCAAATATGTTAGTAGTTTGGTCAATTGCAACTACGTCACCTGCTTCGAAACCATGTGCAGTTTGGTCTAGCATATAGTTCATTTGTGGATTTAAATATTGAAAACGAGAGTTGACGTTTGCATAAAAGTCACCCGATACAATACCTGTAGGCAATGGGTCAATCATAGGATGACCATTTTCGTTAATTTGGAATACTACTGCACCACCCGGAACTGTAAAGATACCAGCACCTGTTGAACTTCTAAATGTATTATATCTTAATCTATCTTCAACTTTACATACAACAGACGTTGCTGTTTTTGATGTGATGCTGACAATTTGTAATGCACGTCCATCTGTTGCACCAGCAATGTAGTCACCAACTACAATGTCAAATCCATTAAATACTTTGGGTACTCTTGTTAAGTGAGAACCATGAGCAACCGGAGTTACTGTCATAGTAAGTTCCCAACGATATGATTTTGGTTGAGCGCCACCAGACCACCAAAGGTCGCCTAGTCCGTCATTATATTCCCACTGTGCATCAGAGGTAGCGGCGGTAACGTTGACAGAGATAACTTTCGCTGGAACATTTAAATCTATCGCACTTGTCTTGTTGATTGCCATTTAATTGTTCCCTTTACACTGTTGTAAACATTAACCATGCATGTGTTGTTGTGCCGAAACTTCTGGATGCTCCTGTGTCTGCCTCTCTAAGTTTCAGTGTTAATTTAACTGAACCCATGCTACCAAATGCTATTGGGCTTCCTGATGAACCACCACCTGTCACTTCTTTTGTAGTCATATCACCACTTACTGGTTTGACAACGTATTTGTTAGATGCATACGCATAACCATACATTAACATATTAGCAGGTGGATAATTAGTGCTACTGAATGTTATGTCAACTGTTCCACCTGTTGCTGATGTGATTGTTGCACTAACTCCTGAAGTCGTATTAGTAACTGAGTCTAAGTTTCCGTTGGTTGCGTAATTTAATTTGAAATATTCTATTGTTGCGCCTGAACCACCACCGCCACTTGGTGCCTGTGGAGCCCATTCACTACCTGATGCACTCCAAGTAAGAACATCACCATTAGAAGGCGCACTTGTATTTGTGTCTACATCTGATAAATCGTTTATTGCTGAAGCACCACCACCTGAAACTGTTGATGCAACAAAGTTTGAGCCATCCCATTTTAGGTATTGACCTGTTGATATTCCAGATGTATCGACATCTGTTAAATTGTTCATTGCTAGAGTTCCACCGGCCGCACCTGGTTCCCATCTACTATTTGAGTTATCCCATTTAAGTACTTGTCCGTCTGTTGGTGCTGTTGTGTGAACATCTGATAATCCGCTTAATGCAGAATTTAATGAAATTACACCTGAATTAATTTGAATGCCTGTGCCGGCTGAAGATGTATCTGGTTTATTCTTAAGATTTGAATAGTCTTGTACATCATCACCATTGAATAATAGATTACTACTATTTGTTCTAAGTGTATCAGTTCCTAGATATAATGAACTGTTACTTAGGAATAAGTGTCTTACTTTATTTGATGCACTACCAATGTCGTATGTTGCATCTGCTTCTGGTAAAATATGTCCAGA
>Ga0228634_1001336_pt1 | contig 14512 bp, 14 predicted proteins | sample 42DmetaG_FD_190063 | JGI IMG/M metagenome (GOLD analysis project Ga0228634, IMG submission 190063) | Seawater microbial communities from Monterey Bay, California, United States - 42D | ecosystem: Environmental > Aquatic > Marine > Coastal | place: USA: California | collected 2016-09-27 | reverse complement strand
GCTCCTTTTTCTCGTGCGGAGAAAAAGTAAAACCAGATTTTGAGTAAGAATAAGATTTAGACTTCATTTATTTAAGTAAAACGCTGTTAGACGTTGGTTATGTAATGACAGGTCCAAATTAAACAAATTGAACTCAAATAAGTTTGGTGAAAAAAAGGAATTTAAGCTGACTTCGCGTAAAAACTACTCTACACTAAACACCCTCTCTATACTTCCATCGTCATAGACATAAATCAGAAGTGTATTGTGTTTAAAGGGAGTTTCTTGTCCCATGTAATCGATAATCTTTACACATTTTTTAGGGGTGTTTTGTAAACTGCTGATTCCAAGCATACAGTCTGACGGGCAATTCTCACTGAACATTTGAACATTATCTACATATGACTCCCATGCGGTAGCGAAGTAATTACCGTTATCTACTTGAATACATGTCAGCTCCGGAGTATCTAAGGCATTGAAACCAATAAGGTTTTGACCTGCTCCGTTTTGTAGATTGAGACATGTCAGTAGCTTGGTAGAATCGCAATAGAAATACTGAAGGTTCGAATTGCTACTTAAATCCAGTGAGGTGATTGCAGAATTCCCGCAAGAGAACCACCGCAACAAAGGATTTTGACTTAAGTCAATGCTGTTCATCGTATTTTGGTAGCCAATATGGAAGGTTTGTAAATTAGGATTTTGAGTAACATCGATACTACTAAACTTATTAGAGTCACATAAAAACCAACTCAGAAATTCGTTATTTGAGACATCGATTTCGGTAAATAAATTGTCGCTTAACTCAAACTTAAATAAATTAAATGCGGAAGAAACATCTAGTTCTTCTAAAAAATTACCGCTACAATAAAGTTCATTTAAGGCACTTGGATTCGATAGCGCTACTGCTTCTAATTGATTTTGAGAACAATCCAGAATTTGTAAAACGACACTTGCACTTAGGTCTAATTCAGTAAGTAGGTTATGCTGACTCTCCAGCCTCAATAATTGTGTCAAGTTTTGGACGTTTAGCATGGACAGGTTATTGTGATTACACCAAACCGTTTTGAGGCTCGTATTTGTGCTTAAGTCTAGCTCCTGTATATTGTTTAACCCAACATTCAATGAAATAAGATTACTAAACCCCGCAATACCAGTGAGGTCCTCTATGCCTCGACTTTGAAGATTTAGTGATGTAACACCTTCGATAGACTCTGAATCGACTTGAGCATCGAGTACATCATCGTAACCCATGTCTATTAGCGCCTGTTCAAAGTTGGGATCAGAAATCGGAGTCGTCTGTGCCATGAGTATGGTCGATGCGCAAAGAATAATGGAGAATAAAACAACTTTCATGAGTTGAAATTTGGAGATACCTAGAAGGTACTAAAAATTACAGAATTCTAAAAACGAAATACACGATTACAGTTATCAAATGTAGATAATACTTATTTCTTAAAAACCTGATGTTGACCTATTTCGGTAACCCAATTTGGGAGCTGATTTGGATCATAGGGTTCACCTATCGCATTGAGGACTTCTTCGGGTTTTACAATTCCATTTTTTGAGGTAAAAGCATACTTGACTACTGAAGCCATATAGGTTTTTTCATTACGCTCAATCTTCTGAAAGAAATAAAACCAGTTCGCGTCATAACCAATAATTTTGGTCTTGAGCTCAAACTTTTGAAACAGACGCAGCCTATGGCGGTATTCGTTATAAGTTCCTGTAATCGTCAGAGACCATTGGTTCTTTTTTAAAAAAGTATTGATATCTACTCGTGTTCCAAAACCATAGCGTCCCAAGTCAAGTAGCGTTACATAGCGACCATTATTGAGCTCTAAAAAAGGATCAATATCTTGAGGCCATACCATTAACGGAATGGCATCACTCTCTTTACTAAAAAAATCTAGCTTTGGCTTGTTTCTACTGGTAATCAGAACTCTAGCGAGTCTAAGGTATGGATACATTTATTTAAAGTTTTTAACAATTCAATGATAAGTATTTTTTATGAGGCATACGTTTGCTTTGTACTTGTTTTTTATCTTACAGAAAACCAAAAATCATGGAAAATTCAAAATGTACTTGTGGTTGCGCTAGCTGTAAAAATGGAAATTGTTCAGGGTGCAGCTGTGAAAACTGCTCAAGCCCAAATTGTGGAAAAAGTTAATAGTACTTTTAAAAGCACTATTTCCCGATACAAAACTTACTGAAGATACTACCCAGCAAATCATCCGTTGAGATGTCTCCTGTTATACTACCTAAATGAAACATGGCTTGACGAATGTCCATGGCGATAAAATCACCCGTAGTGCCATCTTCCAAACCGTTGGCCGCTTTTTCGAGTGCCTCCGAAGTTTTCAGTAATGCCTCATGATGCCTAGCGTTGGCAATAATGGTGTCGTTCTCGAGATCAAGGGTCCCGACCACTGCGCTTACCATTTCTGAATGTAGCACATCAAGACCAATGCCTTCTTTTGCACTAATTGGGATCGAACCTTTTATTACTTGTTTACTTAAATCTGATTTATTGACTATGAAAAGCACCTTCTTATCTGGATGTACCCCTGACAATTCCCTACTCCAAGATTGTGTTTCAGCAATATTGGCTTTGTCTGTGGCATCTGCCAAACAAAGTACAATAGATGCTTCTTTAATTTTTTGTTGAGAACGTTCAATACCCATCGACTCAATATGTTGGGTTGTTTCTCGAATACCAGCAGTATCTATGAGTCGGAATAATATTCCATCAATATTTAAGGTTTCTTCAATCACATCTCGCGTTGTTCCGGCTTCATCGCTAACGATCGCTCGGTCCTCTCCTAACAGCTGATTCAGAAGTGTGCTCTTCCCCGTATTCGGCGCGCCTACAATTGCCACAGGGACTCCGTTCTTTAGCGCATTTCCTAAGGCAAAAGATGCTGCCAGCTTCCCAACTGTATTTAAGACTTTACCTACAAGAGCTTTAAGCTGTGTGCGATCTGCGAACTCGACATCCTCTTCAGAGAAGTCCAACTCTAATTCAATCAAAGAAGCAAAAGCAATCAGCTCTTCTCTCAGCACTTTTAGATCTGAAGATAAGTTCCCTTTTAATTGACTCAAGGCAATCTGATGTGCCTTTTTGCTTTGAGCAGCAATTAAATCTGCAACGGCTTCCGCCTGAGAAAGATCTAACTTTCCATTAATAAACGCACGTTGGGTAAATTCCCCTGGTTTGGCCATTCTGCAACCATGATATTGCAATACTCGTAAAATTTGCTGCTGCACATATGGTGAACCGTGGCAAGAAATTTCAATGCTTTCCTCTCCGGTAAAGCTCCTTCCTTCCTCGAAATAGCTTATCAAAACCTCGTCTACTTGAATTCCATCATTGTCGCTGATAGTGCCGAAGTGGAGCGTGTGACTTTTAACTAAGGAAAGGTCTTTTGAAAAACATTTTGTAAGAATTGCTTTCGAATCAGGCCCCGAAACACGAACAATCGCTATTGCACCAATCCCATTTCCCGTAGCAATGGCACAAATCGTTTCAGTCTTTACGTTCATGGCGCAAAGTTAAGAATTAAAGACGCGCTGCAAAAGACAGATCTGTCAATGTCATCAAAAAAGAAACAAGTGCTTCTCGCTCTTTTTTAGTTAACGTAAATGGCTGTATCAGTGGGTCTTGAAGCTGGTGCCCCGCACCACCCTTAGCATAATGATCAATGACTTGCTCCAATGAGGCGAAGCTTCCGTCATGCATGTATGGCGCGGTGTATTCGACATTCCTCAGAGAAGGTACTTTAAAATGTCCCATTTGAGACGAGTCTTGTTTGATTCTAAAGCGCCCTTTGTCCGAACCATAATCCATATACAAACCATTATTTCGAGCTTCGTAATTGGTGAAATTAGGAGGTACATGACATTCTGTGCAATAAAGTTTCTCTGAAAATATTTTATAGCCTGCACGTTCTTTCTTTGTTAGCGCAGAAGAATCTCCGTTCATAAAATGATCATAAGGAGCACTCATCGATAACAATGAACGTTCAAAAGCGGCAATACTTCTCGTTAAAACCCAAGCATCAAAATCGCGACCATAAATTTCTTCTGCAGCTTTTTGATATTCTGGCACACTCCGTAAAATTGGAATTAATGTTCTCATATTGTGTCCCATTTCTGTGGATTCCTGAATAGGAACAATGACTTGCAATTCTAAGGTTTTAAGATGCGCATCAAACATAACTGTAGGTAAAAAAGCAGCATTCAAAAGACTTGGCGAATTACGTTCTGTTTTTTGACCATTAATCCCTGTGCTAGTTTTTTTTCCATCAGTAAAAGCAAGACCGGGTTTGTGACATGAGGCACAATTAATGGAATTGTCTAAAGATAATCGCGTATCAAAAAATAGGGCTTTTCCCAGTGCGATTTTAGCCGAATCCATGGCATTATCAGATGGAGAAGGGGTAGTTACGAACGCATTTAAATCCGGAAGAGATTTACACATCCATAGACACAGGATAAGACCAAAAAAACCGAAAAAACAAACGGTCTTTCTTAACATTATGGCATAATGTATTTTATCGTTTCAAGTTCCAACCCGTCTTGGTTAAACAAAGAAACGAAGACGAGGCCTTTTTGCTCTATATCAATGCTAAAAGCTGATGTTCCAGAAACATATTGACTTATAATTAGCCTGCCTAACTGATCAGTAAGCTCAAGGGACGTTGCTTGACTTGGAATATTCGCCACATTCAATCCTTCCGCATTATGATATACAAAAGCTTGTTGAGCTATATATTCTGGGATAAGTGCTTGAGCAGAAACCGTGAAGACTTCTTCTGTAAGTAAATTACTCATCATTTGTACATTTTCAGGTCCGGCACCATGACTAATTAACATCCCTGATAAAGTGATTGAATTAAACCATCTATCAACATTGCAATATAGCTCCAGGTCAATTTGAGTATTTGAAGTCTCTGTTGGGATTACGTCTAAGCTTATTTGCTTGGCAAGCTGAGGGCCCACATTATGCAATTCAAAGGTTGGAGAGCCGGCGGTTACGACATGCATATATCCAAAAGCCCAACCCCAATACATTGAAGGATCCTGAAAACTTAAAGGATGATCTTCGGGATAGGAGGAAATATCAATTGACTCCGAGCCATCCTGTGTATTGAACCTTTGCGGAACGCCGAGTGTAAATTCTATATGCTCTATACTTTCTACCTGTAAATTCCCGAGAGATAATAAATGATCCTCCATAGAAACAAGAAATACCGCTGGTGATGCTGTAACCATCTGACCACCATCGTGCGTAATAATTATATCCGAGACGTAATAGTTCAAATAATCAATGGACAAAAAATCCCCCGAAGGATGTTGATAGCTCACACCTGTTTCAAAATCTGCCCCCGAGAAAACGGGTTTTAGGTTCAAGAATACATTTTTTTGACCAAATGAAATTAGCTGAACAAAACAAATTAAACTTAGCAAGAATAATTGCTTCATGGTTTTATGGTTTATTGGCAATATATAAAATTTCTTTTTTCATTAAACGATACTTTTTTACTTCCGTTGGTTCCCAGTCTTTATTCATGTCAAACGCATCGACTTTAAAACCTGACTTTTCAAGCCATTTTGGATAATCCAAGCCAAAAAGACGTACATGATCTTTTTGCCAGAAATGCTTTTCTCTTTCTGACGGGCTAGTAATACTAGGGTCTTCATATGTTTCTTTTCGCGTCATGTCCTGAGGCACTTGCATTATAGCCCACCCCCCTGGCTTCATGACCCTTTGCAATTCACTCATACAACGAATGGGGTCGTCAACATGTTCCATGACATGATTACAAAAAACAACATCATATTGATTGTCTTCAAGTGGAATATCATGTAAATCAAAGTGCATATCTGCGATGGGAGAGACCAAATCCGCTGTTATATAATCTAAATTTTTTTGTTTTTTAAAGTGTGGCAAAAAACACTGTTCAGGTGCTATATGTAAAACTTTCAAGTTTGCCGCTGTAAAAAAATTAGTTTCCCTCTGCAGGTATAACCACATCAACCTGTGTCGCTCTAAGGTCAGGTCATAAGGACAAAGTACGTTTTCTCTATGTGCAACCTCTGAACCATAACTTAAAAATTTCGAAAAAGAACGTTCACATACGGGACATTCTACTGCTGAGCCTCGGTATAAGAAGGGCGCAAAAAACTTAAAGATGTAGCTCAACCTTATCAATACAGGTCTGGGCAATGCATTCAATAAAAATTTATAGAGTTTCTTCACAGCAATAAAGGTACAACAAACAGAAAAGATATTGCGTACTTTTGAAGTATCAACCTTCCTTTAACATGAAAAATTATTTGACCCTTCTCTTTTTTACAAGCTTTTACATTATGGCACAAAACAATTCTCCTTCGGCTCCAAAAATAGACAAGACACTCGTTAAATTTGATCACGAAAGAATTGACCCTTATTACTGGATGAATCAACGTGACTCTTCAGATGTTTTAAAATATATTAAGGAGGAAAATGACTATTGTGCAAATTATTTCTCTAAGCTCGAGCCATTAGTTGAAAAAATTCAGGATGAAATAGAGCAACGAATTGATCCAAACGAACAAAAAGCCCCTTTCTGGTATAATGGAAAACTATTCCAGGCACGTAATGAAAAAGGAATGGAGTATGAAAAAATTTATACCCTAAAAAATAATGAAGCGACGCTGTTCTTTGATGAGAATGAAAGAGCGAAAAATCAATCTTTTTATGATTTAGCAGATTGGGAACTTTCACCAAACAACAAATTCTTAGCAGTAGCGGAAGATTTTAAAGGTCGAAGAAAAAACACCATTTCCATCCGTAAAAACAAAACTGGAACCTATCTTGAGGACCGTATAGAGGATAGTAATGGCGATATTATCTGGTCTAATGATAACAAGACCATTTATTACATTAAAAAAGATCCGCAAACCTTAAGGGAATATCAGGTCTTTCGTCACACGATAGGTACAGACAACAGTGAAGATGTACTTGTCTATCAAGAAGATGATGAAAAATACAGTGTCTATTTTTCTAAATCTAAAACAGGTGCATTTATTTTTATTAACTGCTACAGTTCTTTGACTTCTGAAGTCAGATGGCTTGATGCAAATAACCCAAAATCTACACCTCAAATCTTCTTAAAAAGAAAACAAGGACATTTATACTCTGTCACCCATCATGGCAATGGCTTTTATATTGTTAGTAATGACGATGCGCCAAATAATAAAATTTTATTTGCGCGAACAGTGCCTAAAAGTATAAGTCAATGTCAAGTTTTTCAGGAAACCAGCACAGATACTTACATAAATGGAATCAGCTCTTTTGAAGAATTTATGGTTATTCAAGAACGAACCATGGGCTTAAATAAAATTAAGATCTATCCCTTTGAATCAAAAGAAACAAAGTATATAGCTTTTGACGAAGAAACTTATTATTTGGGCTTAGCCATGAATGATGACTATAAATCTAAAACGCTTTATTATACTTATAATTCCATGACGACTCCCTCAAGTATTTATGCTTATGATATGACGAATGGAAAGCAAACACTTTGGCATCAAAAAGAAATTAAAGATCCAACCTTTTCCTCCAAAAATTATACTTCGAAAAGGATATGGGCTCGGGCAAACGACGGGACTGAAATCCCTGTTTCTTTAGTGTACAAAAAAGGTATTGATTTAAGTAAAGCTCCATTATTGTTATACGGTTATGGCTCCTATGGAATAACAATTCCAGATGTATTCAGCGCAACAAGATTAAGCTTATTAGATCGGGGCTTTGTTTTCGCGGTTGCACACATTCGGGGTGGAAAATATATGGGTGAGCATTGGTATGAAAATGGTAAGTTTATGAAAAAGATAAATACATTTACCGACTTCATAAATGCTGCAGAATATCTGGGCCATATGGGGTATTGTGACCCTTCAAGAATTTATGCACAAGGGGGGAGCGCAGGAGGGCTACTCATGGGTGCAATTTCAAACATGGCACCATACCTTTGGAAAGGTGTTGTCTCACAAGTTCCATTCGTAGATGTATTAACGACAATGTTAGATGAAACGATACCACTTACGACGTCAGAGTATGAAGAGTGGGGTAATCCCAATGATGAGGCTTACTATTATTATCTACTTAAATACTCACCGTATGACAATATCAAAAAAATGGAGTATCCTGCGATGTATATCACAACAGGGTACCATGACTCACAAGTTCAATATTGGGAACCACTAAAGTATGTTGCAAAAATGAGAGCTTTTAAGACGGATAAGCAGCCCTTTTTATTTGACTGTAATATGGATGCTGGGCATGGAGGAGGCTCTGGCATAAGTAATGAAAGAAAAGAAATAGCTAAAGTATATGCCTTCATTTTGGGGATGGAAAATAAGATTAAGTAGCCTCCTTATTTTGCTCTCTTTCCATTTGAGAGCTCAACAGGATTCTTCGGCAATTGAAGACTTTAAAAACAAAAAAGTGTTCTATCTGGATATGGGGTATAACAATACTCCGTTTAGTATAGATTGCCCAATCAATGGCACAAATGAAACCATAAAATATAGGAACAACTTTAAAACGCTACTTGGCATTGGCTTTGCCTACAAGTGGTTTCACTTAAGAATCGGGTTTCCAATTTTTGGTTATGTGAAAGATGTTGAAAAATGGGGAGAATCAAATCAGTTTGATCTTGGGTTTAATTTTACAATCAAAAAATTCTTTTTTGATGCCGATTTTAAAACTGTTCAAGGGTATGCCATCCAGGATTATGCCTCACTCGACTCAAACTTCATTTCACTAAATATGCCACAGCTGACGATGCCTAGTGTAGGCACCACAAATTTCAGCTTAAATAGTTGGTACTTCAATGATAGAAATTTTAAAATGGCCGCATTGCGCGGAAAACAAGCACATTATAAAGATTTAGTTCATACCTGGTACATTAAAGGTTCATTTAATCTATTTGGTGTAGATAACAATGGGAATTCAATCGTTCCTCAGGAGATTACAAACATGGGGAGTACTCAAACTAAGGCGGCTTCTCTTTCGGCAATCGATATTGGTATCGTTCCCGGATATGCCTTTGTAAATCGCTTAAAAAATTGGCAGTTTTCTGGTTGGCTTGGAATTGGAGGGGTCGTTCAATCTAAGTTTTATGTAGCCAATGAAACACGCGGGTTCCTCGGACTTGCTCCTCGCTATGACATCAGGCTTCTGGGAGGTTATTCTGATAAGAAATTTTTCGCTTTTGTCGTTACAGAATTTGATAATAAATCTATTCGTTTTTCTGAAATTAAATATAACCTGAACTCATACAGCATCAAGCTTGTTGGCGGCATTCGATTTGGGAAATAGGCTTAGAGTTTAATAGATACCCATTGCGGGTTTGACCCATGCATCAACTTTATATTATAGGTCCCTTTTTTTAAACTTTTAAAAGAAAAATAAACTTGGGGTTTATCTAATACGATTGAGGCCAATTCATTAAAATTTTGATCTGCCATGATTACCCTTGGATCATCCTCAAAAAGGCCATTTTTTTCGAACAAAAGACGCTTGTGATCATCTTGAGTCATCGAGATAAAGCCAATATGCTTAACCTTTGTTTTTTTATCGCGCATAATTCTTTTTATCCTCTTGGCACGTGCTTGACTTTGGTCGATTTCACTATGCGTTATCGGTTGTACAAAATTCACCGCAGGTTTCGCAGGATTTCTTTGTCCGTCAAAACCATTAGTAGGGTGCCATACGCGCATATAATCAACATAAAAATCACTTGGAAATTTAGTATCTTCATTGATACCTGGTCCGAATGCCTTACCATCTTGAGCTACAGCGAGATTAGCTATTAGGTGCATACTTGTTTCAAAATCGCCTTTAAAGGTGCCTGCTTCTTGACCATTCAGATACATTTTAATCTCTCCAGGCTTCCATATTCCAGAATAAATTACAAATGCATCTGTTATTTTTTCATCTGCCTTAATCCATGCACCCCATCTCTTAGTTCTTCCAAACCAACCGGTCTTTACACGATTACAATTATTCGGGCAATGGACATCAACATGAAAATGTTTTGATTTTTCGCCTTTCATTTCCATGAAGTCAATTTCTTCATTGGGGAAACCACCATATAGCCAAAATGCAGGCCATAGACCTTTGCCACTTGGAGACTTACAACGGGCCTCAAAATAACCATACTTAAATTGTTGTTTGCTCCAAACCGCTGATGTCAAATAGCGCAATGAAACCTGATTGCCATTTTTAATATCAACATCATTCTCAAAAGCACCTCCAGTTTCAAGAACCCACTTTGGAAATGCACGCCATTCGGAAACGGTATCTGCGGATAGTTTAAGCAATCCTTCAGATTGGCTGACCATTTTTTTATCTGCATATGACCCCTCATCCGCTAATAACCCACCCCACGGGTATTTAGGATGCCATATACCTTCATTGACCTTGGATCCATTAAATTCATCACCAAAGAAATAATACCATTGCTTAACGGTATCGAGCTCCACCTTCCAGAGCACGGGTTCAATTTGTGCTTTTACAGTCGAAACTAGAAATAGAAATAAGATGAATCGCATTAGCTTTTAATAAATATATTTTTCGGTTCCGTAAAAAACTTAAGAGCCTCCCATCCTCCTTCTCTTCCGACACCCGATGCTTTTACACCACCAAATGGTGTCCGTAAATCTCTAACAAGCCATGAATTTATCCATACAATACCCGAATGAATTTCATCGGCAACTCGATGGGCTTTCTTTAAGTTTGAGGTCCATAATGTTGCGGCTAATCCATATTGTGTGGAATTTGCCATTTCTAGCACTTCTTCTTCGCTATCAAATGGGCATAAGGTTACAACAGGACCGAATATTTCCTCTTGATTTGTACGACAGTCATGCGGCAAACCCTCAATTATTGTCGGTGCTATGTAATATCCTTTATCGTAAGGTGCATCTAGGAATACTTGCTTACCTCCAGCGAGAATTTCCCCACCCTCTTCCTTTGCAAGTTCGATATATGAAAGAACTTTTTCCATGTGGTCTTTCGAAACAATGGCACCTTGCTTCGTGTTTAAATCTGAAGGAATCCCAACCTTCATTCTTGAAACCTTTTCAACAAAGGCTGTTTTAAATTTGTCGTAAATAGAACGCTCTATAAAGATGCGAGAACCACAAAGACAAATCTGTCCCTGATTTGCAAAAGAAGAACGAATCGTTGTGCTCAACATTTCATCAAAGTCGCAATCTGCAAAAATGATATTTGGATTTTTTCCTCCAAGCTCCAAAGATAATTTTTTAAACATCGGACCAGCTGTTTTTGCAATATACGCTCCTGTTGCTGTACCTCCAGTAAATGAAACGGCCTTAATATCAGGATGTTTAACGATTGCATCGCCTGCAGAAGTCCCTAAACCGTGGATAATATTTAATACTCCAGGAGGCATTCCTGCATCAACGGCAACTTCAGATAATAGATAGGCAGTATAAGGCGTAATTTCCGAAGGCTTGGCTACCACACAGTTTCCTGAGGCAAGCGCGGGAGCTATTTTCCATGTAAACAAGTACAAAGGGAGATTCCATGGTGAAATACAACCAACAACACCGATTGGTTTACGCGTTGTATAATTGATACCAACTCCTTCCATGTAATGAGACTCCGAGGCAAAGTGAAGAATAGCTGTGGCGAAAAAACTTAGATTTGAAACTGCTCTCGGAATGTCGACCTGTCTTGCTAAACTCACCGGTTTTCCATTATCTAAAGATTCTGCAGCTACAAATTCATCCATTCTTTCTTCAATGCCCTTTGAAAGCCGAAGTAGAACTTCACTTCTTTCACTAAGAGACATCGCGGACCATTTTGGAAAAGCTTTTTTCGCCGCCGAGGTTGCTTCAGCTACGTCCTCAAGATTCGAATCAGGAATCAAGGAAAAAGCAACTCCTTTTGAGGGGTCAATATTCTCAATATAATTTCCTGATTTTGGAGGCTGAAGCTTTCCATTGATGTAATTCTGTAGTTTTTTCATGAATACTATTCAATTTAAACAAATGTCTTAAAAAAAAACGGATTCCACTATCTTGGGGCTATTACGTTCCTTTTTCTAACTTCGTAGGCAATTACAAAGTATGATATGAGACTAAAAGAGGCACAAGAAAAAGTTGACGATTGGATTAAGGAATATGGTGTTCGCTATTTTAACGAGTTAACAAATACCGCAATTCTTATGGAAGAGGTCGGTGAAGTTGCAAGAATCATGTCACGCAAATATGGTGAACAAAGCAATAAAAATAATGAGGGGGCTCTGGAGCTCTCAAATGAGCTCGCGGATGTGTTTTTTGTATTGATTTGTATCGCTAATCAGACAGGAGTGGATCTTGAAAAAGCATTTGAAGAAAACTTGAAGAAAAAAACCAATCGCGACCATTCAAGGCATAAGTCAAATAAAAAATTAAAATAACGATGGAAGACTTCAATGGTAAAACGCGAAAATTATTACGCTCTGGAAATGCCCTTGTTATACGAAGTGAAATAGAGACAAATTTTGAGCTTTTCCAGGATATTGTTACAGATTGTATTCCAGAACCTAAAGAAGGTTCTCCACGAGGAATTGTTATTTGTACGGACGACCAAATCGCACGTGCATTTGCTGAGTATTTAGAAGAACGTTTTAAAAAACTTGACCTAACCGTAGATCTTATTGTTGAAAAGGGTCAAAGAGTACGTCAAAGAAATGATCTGTTTTTTGGAACCGAGCTCATCGTAGGTACTCCGAAACGAATATGTGAAATGTATTTTCAAAACGGTTTTAATATTGGAGAGCTGAAACTTTTCATGCTCCTAGACCTGAATACAATTTTAAAATCAGGGAATAAAGGTTTTGTAAATAGGATTTCAGAAAGCCTTCCACGTTGCAGAAAAGTTGTTGTCGAAACATTGGATAGGGAAGCACGTGTGACAGAATATATAAAAACCTTTATGGGAGGTTACAAATCTATAGAAGAACCCATGGCTTAAATCAAGTCGAAAGCGCTAACGAAAAAAGGGTGTTTCGCTGAATACGGCCGTATTGCATTACGCTGCATAATATTGATTTTTTTAATGCCAATAATTCTATCTAATACACCCCACGAAAACCCTCGTTTTACAGATTTATAAACTGGATCATTTGGATCTATAAACCAAATCATTGATTTAACACCGTATAACGCCAAAGCACCTGAGAACAAGTCTTGAAGTTGCTCGGTATTAGATATACCAGAAACAATATCTGGTGTCAAAAACAAGTGCTTTTTCGGTTTAATGAGACCTCTCAATAGCGGTAAATAGGGTATTATTTTCACCAAAACGCCACCAAAAAACCCAGGTAATCTATGAATACGCCAAGCTACTTTTGTAAAACGCGCATAGGCAAGAATGTATCCTTCATTATCTCTTAAAACAACAAATGGTGGTTGACTTACAGGCGCTTCAAAATAACTATCGTATTGATCATATTGGTCACGAACAAGATTTGCAATCTCAGACCAATTAGAAGAAAAGGAAATGTTTCTGTTTAATTTCGGGGATAGTCGACTAAAGGACCGTGAAATAATATGAGTGTAGGGTGTAAACCCAAAACGTTTACTCATTGACATGCTACGTGAATTGTCAGCTTCTATATAGGCATAAAAAGGCAGTTTTCTCTGACTTTCAAGCTTTTGGAATAATTCCAATATTTTTATCTCAAATATTGATTTGGATGACCTTTTTCTTTTTGATTTTGAGGTACTTTGATAAATAGCATTAAACGCAAAATAACGAACATACATCGAAAAATCTCGAAAACAAAAGGTCACATTTGCTACAATGGTCTGGTTTCTTTTTAAAGTAAATGAATGAGGGAAATCTAGCTTTTTAACTCTTTCTCGAACATCTAGATGGGTATAACGGGCACCGTTGGTGCCGAGCTCAGTTTTTTCTAAAAATGATATGAGCGATTCAGATAGAACTTCAGATTCCTCAAATTCCATAAAGGAATTTTATTCTGAATCTTTATTAACCCCTTTGTCTTTGACTGAATATGCGATGGTTAAAGCATCGATATCTTGAAGCTGTTTTCTAATATCAAAAACCAAACCTGTGGGTGCGCTTTGATCGGCTTTAACACAGGTAATCACTGCCTCTATGGGTGCAATCATACGTGCAGGTTTTTGATCGAACTTATCTTTTTTCCATCTCGAAACTGCATTTGTTGAGTACAAGCCATCCGGTGTTGCTTGAACTACGTTATCTAAAGACAAGGCATATCCAAATTTAAATGCCGAAGCTCTATTGGGATTTCTAGGAGCACCTAGGTAAAGAAAGTCGATTTCTGAACGTTGCTTGTAAGGTGTTAAGTCCTCTGTTCTTGAGCCTTCAGGTGCGGTATATTTGACAGTAGGATCGGTTTCTTTACTCGTTGTTGCCACCATAAAGAAAAACAATAGCATGAATACGATATCCGGCAATGATGCGGTGTTCATTGCGGGAGCTGATCTT
>Ga0228634_1001333_pt1 | contig 14519 bp, 10 predicted proteins | sample 42DmetaG_FD_190063 | JGI IMG/M metagenome (GOLD analysis project Ga0228634, IMG submission 190063) | Seawater microbial communities from Monterey Bay, California, United States - 42D | ecosystem: Environmental > Aquatic > Marine > Coastal | place: USA: California | collected 2016-09-27 | reverse complement strand
TCCTGTAATTTCCTCATTTTGTGCCTGAATCAAGCTCGCAAAAAGGGTAGTAATTACAATGAGTAATCCTTTTTTCATAACCACTAAGATAAAAAGATTATGTTAAGGTCAGTAATAAGAAATCGTTAATTCCTGATTTGAATTAACGAACTCCTTGCTCGGGATACTTTGGAGTTGCCTTTCTGTAGAACGACTGAATGGTTTCTAAATCTTTCTCATAATCACCTGTTGGGGTAATTAAAGGGCCAACGCCTGCTTCTTTCTTCGCATAATCTAAATAGCCAAGGGCAATTGGAACATTTGCTTTTTGTGCGATGTAATAGAAGCCTTTTTTCCACTCAGGAGAATAGCTTCTAGTGCCTTCCGGAGTAATCATAATCGCGAAATTGTCGTAATCGTCGTACAAAGCCGCCATTTTATCTACCATGTTGCCTTTTGCTTTTCGGTCTATAGGAATTCCACCCAAGGATTTTAAAATGAACCCTAACGGGAAGAAGAACAACTCTTTTTTTACGGTATAATTGACTGGAATTTCCATAAGGTAGAAGGCAGCTCGTGCGTACAACAAGTCCCAATTGGAGGTATGTGGTGCTGCAATCATCACCATCTTTTTCACTTTGTAAGCGTTATTTGCAACTATCTTCCAACCTGAAATCCAAAATATTAAACGAGCTAAAAACTTCATAGAACAAATATAACTTGAATTCTCATCGAACTGCTAATTTAAATCCAACACCATGTATGTTAATGATTTGAATATTTTCGTCGTCTTTCAAGTACTTTCTAATTTTCGAAATAAAAACATCCATACTCCGACCGTTAAAATAATCGTCGTTCCCCCAAATTGATTTGAGTGCCGACTCTCTATTCATGACTTCATTTTTGTGCAAGCATAACATTCGAAGTAAATCCGCCTCCTTTTTTGTCAATTTTTGCACCGAGTCACCTTTACTTAAAAACTGGTTGACATAGTCAAATTCGTACTTACCAATAGTAAAGCTAACTTCTTGTGCTTCTGTTTTATTCAGGTATAGCTTACTGTTTAAAATATTTTTTATACGCAGCTCTAACTCCTGAAATTCAAATGGTTTGGTTATGTAATCCTGACCTAATTTTAAGCCCTTCACTTTATCCTCAAGCATGGACTTGGCCGTGAGAAACAGAAATGGCAAATCGGGTTTGTTCTCCACCAATTCTTCTGCTAGCTCAAATCCATTGAGCTTAGGAAGCATAACATCCAAAATAGCGATGTCAAAATCATGATTAAGCAGCATTTTTAAGCCATCGGCTCCATTTTGTGCCCACGTTACAGCATAGCCCGCCATTTCTAGCTGGTCTTTTATGACAAAACCAAGATTCGTATCATCTTCAACAAACAGTAAATTGACTTTATTTCCTTGCATTTTTATTAGTTGAGAAGTAAATTCTAAAAGTTGAACCCGACCCTAATTCACTCTTTAATTGAATTTTTCCATGATGTTTCTTAACCATTTTCATTACATAGTTTAATCCAATCCCGAAACCTTTCACATCGTGCCGATCATTTGTAGGAACTCTATAGAAGTTTTCAAAAACATGTTTCTGCTGTTCTCGAGTCATTCCTATTCCATTGTCTTTTACCCGTATGTGAAGTCCATTTTTATAATCTACCGTAGAAACTAGTATTTCAGGTTTATTCTTAGAGTATTTAATGGCGTTGTCAATCAGGTTGAAAAAGACATTGGTTAAATGCATGCGATCGCCTTTTATGGTAGGGTTTCTCGCTTTTAAGCTAACATCAATTTTTCCATCGTTCGAGTCTAAAATAAGTTCAAAGCCTGCCACCGTTTTTTTAATCACATCATGCAAATTGACATCTTCCATTTCTAAATTCAACCGATTTTTATCCAAAGTTGCCATTTGCAGTACTTTATCAACTTGCAATCGCAGCCTTTCGGTTTCTTCTTTAATAATGTTGGCGTAGTTTTTTAACCGTTCTGGGTCTTTCGTAATGTTTGGGTTTGTCAATACTTCTGTGGAGAGAGAAATGGTAGAAATGGGCGTTTTTAACTCGTGCGTCATGTTATTAATGAAATCCGTTCGAATTTCTGATAGTTTACGCTGCTTTAGAATTACCCAAATGGTGTAGCTAAAAAATACAACCACCAACAACAAAAAGATGGTGGAGACAATCCAAATTCCCATTTGGTCAACCAGGCGAACTTCTTTACTCGGAAAATAAACGCCGAAATAGTGAGAGGCTTGGTTCCACTTGTCTTTTTCTGAAATTTCGTAAACTAAGTCCTTTGCTTCCGTTTTAATTTCAACAAAGTCACCGAATACCACAGAGTCTGTGAAACAGTCGTATAGCACATACTCAAAGTCGGTTATTAAATTCCCTTTTTGGAATTCGTTGATTAATAAGTTTTCCAACACATAAGGGTGCAGCGTATCGTTAGTTGAAGCTAAAAAATAATTTGATGAAATCTGTTTTACCGGCTCGTAAATGGCAGAAGAGTCCTTGTTTAACCGTTGAACTTCAGAAACCACTGAAGATAAAGCTACGTGAACTCTCTCGTTAAATTGTTTTTCCTCAAGGGTGAAGGCCTTTTTAACCCAAAAAAATTGAAAGGAAAACACACCAATAACGGTAAAAGCCGCAAAGAAAATAATAAGACGTATGGTCTTTCTATTCATGATTGCTAAAATAATTTGAAAAAGCGGTTATCTTTATTGATTAACTGGAAATTAACAAATAAGTTATGAACTTTACCCTATGAAATTTCCACAGTATCGAAAGTACAAAAACAACCAAAGCTATTTTAAAATCATCGCAAACGACCATTTTATCGAGTGGAAAAAAATGACCTTGGAGTGGGAGAAGATTGAAATTGAAGCCAAAATATTACCCGATCGAGTGTTCATAACCGATATGTTAGCAGAAAATTCCGAGTATTGGGATGTAATATCTGAAGCTGAGTTCGATAGTTTTTTAAAGAATGAGTTGTAAAAAGTACTTAAAGTTAGAAAGTTTTGAGTGCCTAGAGTTTTGTTCCGACAGTTAAAATGAACCGTCATTGCGAACGACGATGGGAGTGAAGCAATCTGTTTTATGAAGAACCGATTGCCACATTCCGTTCCACTCCATTCGCAATGACGTTTCAATTCAACCCTTCGAAATTTATCTGATTAGTGGAGAAACGAAAATTATACCCGTTTGAATAATCATGAACACCCTGCTTTTCTTTGCCGCCTGTCATTGCGAACGACGATAGGAGTGAAGCAATCTGATTCATATAAACCGATTGCCAAATTCCGTTGCACTCCATTCGCAATGACGTTTCAATTCAACCCTTCGAAATTGCCTGACTAGACAAACTGGCAAAACTACATTCCTCATTCTACGTTCTTCATTCCAGATTCTACATTCTTCACTCCAGATTCTACATTCCTAATTATAAAAGTTAATTTAGGGCTCTTAAAAATTTACCAACTATGAACAAAAGAATATTATCTATAGCTGTATTGGCAGCAGTAGTTTTTGCTTCTTATGGCGCCCCTTTGGAAAACGAAGTGACGGCTGAATTTGCAGAAGAAGTAAATCAAGCAAACTCTAACGATTCAAGCGATTTTAAGTACACAGCTGACCAGTTTGCTGACTTAAAACTAATTCGATACCAAATACCGGGTTTTGAGGAGTTAGATGTTAAAAAGAAAGAGCTGTTGTATTATTTGTACGAAGCGGCTTTAGCAGGTAGGGATATTATGTACAATCAAAACTATCGTCACAACCTTCAAATTAGAAAAACTTTAGAGGCAATTATTAAAAATGAGGAAGCACGGAATGGTAATGCAAAAGAGTTAGAGAAGTTGATGGTGTACACGAAAAGAGTTTGGTTCTCAAACGGAATTCATCACCATTATTCAAATCAGAAATTTGAGCCTGAGTTTTCTAGAGCGTACTTTGAGAAAGCAATTGGAGAGATAGACGCAGAGAACTTGCCTTTAAAAGAAGGTCAAACCAAAAAGGACTTAATGGCGACTCTAGGTGAAGCTATATTTAATCCTGATGTAGATGCTAAGAAAGTGAACCTTACAGATGGAGAAGATTTAGTAGCAAAATCTGCAGTAAACTTTTACAGTCCAGATTTAACACAAGCAGAGGTAGAGGAGTATTATGCAAATCTTGACAAAGTAGAAGGAAATCAGCCGGAATACGGTTTAAACACGCGTTTGGTTAAGAAAGATGGAAAAGTAGTTGCCGAAACAATGATGGTTGGCGGATTGTATTCTGAAGCAATTGAAAAAATTGTTTTTTGGTTAGAGAAGGCCGTTCCATTGGCAGAAAATGCTCAGCAAAAACAAACTTTTGAAAGCTTAATTACCTATTACAAAACAGGTAATGTGGAAGATTGGGACAAATACAATTTAAATTGGATTAAAGATGTTGACTCTCGAACAGACGTGGTGAATGGATTTATTGAAGTGTACAATGACCCATTGGGTAAAAAAGGCTCATTTGAATCTGTTGTTTCTTTCAAAGATATGGAGGCGACCAAAAGAATTGAAGCTGTTAGTAAAGAAGCGCAGTGGTTTGAAGACAATTCTCCGTTGATGGAAGAGCACAAAAAGCCAAATGTTACAGGAATTATTGGAAAAGTAATTACTGTTGTTGTGGAAGCAGGAGACGCATCTCCCTCAACTCCTATTGGAATTAACCTACCAAATAACGGTTGGGTGCGTGAAGTAGGATCTAAGTCTGTAAGCCTTGGAAACATAGTTCATGCCTATGAAATGTCTTCTAAAGAGGGAAAAAGTTCATTGACTGAATTTGCTTGGGATGAAGCAGAAATAGAGCGTTCTAAAAAGTATGGAGGAATTGCTGATTTGTTACACACCGATTTACATGAGGTAATAGGACACGCTTCAGGTAGAATCAATAAAGGTGTTGGAACAACTTCAGAAACCTTAAAAAGTTACGCTTCTACTTTGGAAGAAGGTAGAGCAGACCTTGTTGCCTTGTATTATTTGCACGATCAGAAATTAGTTGACATGGGCTTAATCGAGTCTTTAGATGCCGGAAAAACTGCGTACGACGATTACATTAAAAACGGAATGATGTTGCAATTAAAGCGATTAAAAATTGGTGATGTAGTGGAAGAAGCGCACATGAGAAACCGACAAATGATTGCAAAGTGGGCATTTGAAACCGGAGCAAAAGACAGTGTAATTGTGAAGAAAATGAGAGATGGTAAAACGTTTTTCGTTATCAACGATTACGAAAAGTTGAAAGAGATTTTTGGCATGCAGTTGAGAGAATTGCAAAGAATTAAATCTGAAGGTGACTACGAAGCTGGTAAAAAGTTAGTTGAAACCTATGCTGTTCAAGTAGACCCTGATTTGCATGCTGAAGTGCTGAAAAGATACGAGAGCCTTGGAATAGCAGCTTACGGTGGATTCATCAATCCGAAGTTAGTTCCTGTAATGGAAGGGGATAGCATTGTAGATGTAAAGGTGGAATATCCTGAATCATTCAGAGAGCAAATGATGTATTACGGAGAAAACTATTCGTTCTTGCCTGTGAAGTAAGAAAGTATAGATTAAAAGTAAAAGCCCTTGTCGCACAGCGTGTAACAAGGGCTTTTTTATGAGTTGTTAGCAAGGCAAAAGTTAGACCGTCATTGCGAGGAACGAATCAATCTGTTGTTGAGAAGCAGATTGCTGAAGTCGTTCCACCTTAGCAATGAAGGTAAAAAAACAACAATTCATAATTCAACAGTTAATATTGATCAGATTGATAATTTACAGTTTTCACCTATTATTCCATGGGCTTGTTTATGGATGCTTCATAAATTAGCTGGAATAATCAATTTCCATGATTTCAAAAACACGCTTACCACTATTTAGCTGCAAAGTTGCTTTATCACCTACTTTTTTCTCCATCAATACTTTTACTACCGGCGATAAATGTGAGATCTTTCCTTGCGAAATATTGGCCTCATCAACACCAACAATCTTGAATTTTTGAGGTTGAAGGGAATTGTTCAACTTTAGTGTTAGATTGGCTCCAAATCGCACACTGTCTTGTTTGTGTGCATCTGGATCTACTACTTTGGCAGAATCAATCCTTGCTATTAACAAATTGAATTTAGCATTCACTAAATTTTGAGCTATGCGACGCTCATTATCGTTCGTATTCTCAATGTTCTTTTTCTCTTCCAACAGTTCTTCTTTTTCTTTTAAGAGAAACTCCATTCCCTGAGGCGTTACGTAGTTGGTTGCTCCCTCAGGTAAATATGGTCTCGGTGGAACCATTGGCAATTCTTCTTGATCTTCCTCTTTTACAAATCCTCTGCTCATGTGTTGCGTTTTGATAGTTTGATACAGGAGTAGTATACGAATTAATTAGCTCATTCGAAAATTTGACAACAAAGAATTGAAGATTGATTCGCAACAAATTCACGTTCTTTGCAGCCAAAATAGAATTCGATGAAGATAATTATCCTAGCGCTTACTTTGTTCTTGAACCTTGGAGTTTTCGCTCAAAAAGACGACTCTTTGCAAATAAGAGAAATGTTTGATGCCGCCTTGGTGGAAGGCCATTCTTACGAGAATTTGCGCTCCTTGTGTAAAGATGTGGGTGCTCGTTTAAGCGGATCACCAGAAGCAGAAAAAGCAGTGAATTGGGCAAAAGTTTTGTTGGAGTCGTATCAATTTGATAAAGTATGGCTAATGCCGGTGAAAGTGCCGCATTGGGTGAGAGGCGACATAGAAGAAGCTGGTGTGAATGGAAAACCAATGAGCATTAAAACATTAGGCGGGTCGGTCAGCTCAAATGGGAAAATTGAAGCTAAGGTTATTGAAGTGCAAGATTTTGATGAATTAGCCGAGTTAGGAGAAGAAGTAATAAAAGGCAAGATTGTATTTTTTAATCGAGCTTTTGACCGAAGACTGATTAGTACCGGAGATGCTTATGGCGGATGTGTCAACCAACGTTGGGACGGAGCTAGCCAAGCTTCAAAGTTTGGAGCTGTTGGCGTTTTTGTGCGTTCTTTGAGTCACAAAAAAGACAAGCATGCTCATACAGGTTCAATGGGTTATGAAGAAGGAGTAAAGAAAATACCATCTGTTGCCTTAAGTGTCGAAGATGCTGACATGTTGAGCGAACTTTTAAAATCAGAGCCTACGTCTTTGGCTTATTTAAATGTGAACAGTCAGACTTTTCCCGACAAGGATTCCTACAACGTAATAGCGGAAATTACAGGAAGTGTTGACCCCGATAAAATTATCACCTTCGGTGGGCATTTAGATTCTTGGGATGTGGGTGAGGGTGCCCATGACGATGGGGCAGGAGTGGTGCATTCCATTGAAGCGTTACGAATTATAAAAGCTACGGGATATCAACCGAGATATACCTTACGCTGCGTGTTGTTTATGAATGAAGAGAACGGAAATAACGGTGGCAAAACCTATGCTACTGTTGCAAAAGAGAAAGGAGAAATTCATGTGGCCGCCTTAGAATCCGATGCAGGAGGTTTTGTTCCTCGAGGATTTACCATGGATGGTACTCCCGAACAAATTAGACAAATGCAATCTTGGGAGTCGTTATTGGAACCATACAAGCTTCACATTTTTAAAGCAGGATGGGGTGGAGTAGACATTAAGCCATTAAAAGATCAAAACGTGCCATTGATTGGCTTACGACCAGATGATCAGCGTTATTTCGACCACCACCATTCAGATACGGATGTTTTCGAAAACGTGCACCAGCGTGAATTAGAATTAGGGGCAGCCTCTTTTGCTTCTATGATCTACTTGATTGATAAATACGGTTTAGGACAAAGTTTTGCACCGTTGAAAGACCAATAAATTATTCTAAGATTAAGTCAAAAGCTCCCTTGGTTAAAAATTGGTCGTTTACCTTAAATGTTTCAGCATTTAGAATTGGAACATTTCCATTGGATGTTTTGCCAACCTGAACTTCTTGTTTCGTAAAGGTATATCCCTCTTCTGTTGCTGCTTCGAGTTGGAGAACGAAATATTGATTTTCCATTTCAACTACTGCACCTTCAGGTAAGGCTAAGCCAGAATCTGAACTTGTCTGAATTTTTGCTTCCAAATACATGCCGGGTGTAAAACGGTCGTTTAGTTCTTCATTCACCAAGTGGCCATGGATACCAATGGTTCGGTTTACAGGATCTATTGTTTTATTGACCAAATGAACTGTCGCTTCGTATTCCGTTTCCGGATTATTCTGAACTTTAAATCGAATTTGTTGCCCAATTTGAACCTTTGAGAGGTCTTTTTCAAAAATATTGATCTCCAGGTGCTGGTGGTCTGTATTTACAAGGGTAATAGCAGTTTCAGCCGGGTTTAAAAAGTCACCCAAGTGAACGTTGATTTTTGTTATGTAACCATCAATAGGAGAGAGGATGTTGATGCTGCTGCGCATGTTTTCATCTGTTAAATTAGATGGAGACAGGTTCATGAGCATTAACTTCTTCGCGAAGGATTCTACCTTTACCTTGGTCGTTTGGTAATCGGCGGCTGCTTTTAGAAAGTTCTTTTTAGAAGCAACGCTATCTTTTACGAGGTTTTTTTGTCGTTCATAATCTGACTGCAAATAGCTAAGCTGACTTTTTGCTTCCAAGTATTCTTGCTGTAATTGAACAAAATCAGGATTTTCGAGCACAAACAGAACTTGGTCTTTTTTTACTTTTTCTCCAGAAAGCAGCTGAATATTTTTTACCGTGCCGCCGAAGTAAGAACTTACGGAGGCGTTATTTTCTGGAGGAACATCAAACATTCCGTTTGCTTTCACAACCTCTGAAAAAGCTTTGGTTTCAATCTTTCCGAGCTCCATAGCGGATGAGCTAAACTGCTTTTGAGTTACATCCACCGTTTGAGTTGTATTTTCCGTCGCTACATTATCAGCTGCACTGCTACTATCTGAATTGGAGCTACAGGAGCTTACAGAAAAACTTAGCACGCCTAAAAAAATAGACATGGAAATGGTTGCTGTCTTAGAAAGTTTACGTCTGTTCATCATTAATTCATTAAATAATTTGCTTCCAAAACAGTTAAATTGTATTGTAAAAACTGGTACAAATAATCTGATTCTATTTTTTTAGCATTGTCCAGTAACTGGGTGTATTGAAGAAAGTTGATTTCTCCACTTCGAAAAGCTTTTCTAGCATGAAACATGGTCTCTTCAGCAAGCCTCTTCCCATTAGTCTCGTAGTAGCTAATTCCTTCTTCAAATTTGCGAATATCCGATTGGAGTTCACTGTACTTGGCCGTTAATTGTATTTTGTAATTAGTGCTTTCTGATTCCATGATGGAGGCTCCGGTTTTGGCAGCTTGAATTTTTGATTTTTGCGTTCCAAACCATAGCGGAATGGCAACTCCAACCTGAAAACCTGAAAAAGAGCGTTCACCTTTACCGTTGTTTGTTCCATTAAATACCGAAGCATTCAAATCAGGCAGTAACTTTTGTCGCTCTAGTTTTAATTGCTCCGTTGAGAGTTTAGTGGCGTTTTCGTAATAATTCAATGCCGGATTGTTTGTAGTGTCTAGCTGTAGCAATGGAATGCGCTCCATAGGAAGGTCTTCCACAGCATAGTTCTCATTGGTTTGAAGCCATTGATTCAATTGAATGTAAGACTTTTGGATGCTTTCCTCAATCTGGTTTAATTGAATGTTCACTTCTTTACCTTTTGTTTCTGCAGTCAATTTTTCCAAGTAATTGGACTCTCCCTGTTTGTACTTAAGGTCTGCTGCACGAGTGAAATCTGCATACAGGCTATCTAAGTATTCATAGTTTTTACGCATGCTCTCCCAGTATAGAATTTCATAATACACTTTAGATACCTCTTTTTTTAGGAGTTGCTCATCTATAGCATATTGGTTTTTTGTCAACTGAGACTTTGTTTTCATTACCTTCCGTTGAGCTCCGTAAATGGTTGGAAATTGAATGGATTGATTCACTCCCCAAACATTAAGCGGCAGGTCGTTGGGTGCTATGTTGTTGTTGTCCTTGCCGTAGAAGACTTCGGTTTTTCCAATGTCTATTGAACTTCTAATAAGCTGACTGCTTTGATCCATGCGAAGGGAAGACGCTTTTAAGCCTAAATTATTTACTACTGCTAGGTCAATTGCTTTTTCTAGGGATATTTTTTCCGCTTGCGCAACCCCAAAAACAGGAAGGAAAAGGACAAGAAGCAAGGTAACTCCTACAGCTGGGTTTTTAATTTTCGGAAGTTTAATTTTTTGATCAAATAACGCATACAGCACAGGCATGACCAACAAGGTTAATAACGTAGCTGAAATGAGACCTCCAACCACTACTGTTGCCAACGGTCGTTGAACTTCAGCACCAGCAGATGTTGAAATGGCCATCGGCAAAAAGCCTAGTGCAGCTGCAGATGCGGTAAGTAATACTGGCCGAAGTCGATTGGTGGTTCCGGTTATAATTCGCTCCTTCATATCGGTTATTCCATTTTCTTTCAGCTCTTTAAATTCCTCTATTAAAACTATTCCATTGAGCACAGCAATACCGAATAAGGCAATAAAACCTACTCCTGCTGAAATACTGAATGGCAAATCTCGAAGGTATAAAAGAAAAACTCCACCAACTGCTGACATGGGAATGGTACTGTATATAATTAACGCTTCTTTGATGGAATGAAAAGCAAAATACAGCAACACAAAAATAAGTACCAAGGCAATCGGTACTGCAACGCTCAGGCGGTCTGTTGCTGCTCGTAAGTTTTCAAATTGACCTCCATATTCAATGGTATAACCTGTTGGCAGTTTTACATTTTTTTCAATGGCCAGTTGAGCGTCATTTACCACTGATTCTAAGTCTCGGTTTCTTACATTCACACCAACTACAATTCTACGTTTAGTATTGTCCCTCGAAATTTTTGCAGGACCTTTGGTATAACTAACAGTTGCAAATTCAGTAATTGGTAATTGGGTTCCATTGGGTAATTGGACGGTGGTGGTCTCAATATCGTCAATGTTTTGGTGGTGCTTTTTATCAAAGCGAACAACCAAATCAAATTGTTTTTCGCCTTCAAAAACAGTTCCTGCCGGCTTGCCTGCAAAGCCCATGGTGATCAAGTTGTTCAACTCCTCTATGTTTAAGCCATATTTTGCAATTTTTTGGCGGTCATATTTAACAGACATTTGAGGTAATCCTGCGACTTTTTCTACTGAAATGTCGGCTGCACCCTCAATGTTTTGAATTGCTTTTTCAACTTCAAGGGCTTTTTTATACAGTACATCCAAGTCTTCACCAAAAATTTTTATGGCTAAGTCGGCGCGAACTCCCGTAATCAATTCGTTAAAGCGCATTTCAATGGGCTGCGTGAATTCAAAATCAACACCCGCTATCTCGGCAGTCAATGCCTCTTTAAATTTGTCTGCTAACTCATCCTTACTGTCTGCGGAAACCCATTGGTCTTTTGGGATTAGTTTAATGATGACGTCACTTTCTTCCATAGACATGGGGTCGGTGGGCACTTCAGCTGCACCAATTCTACTGACCACTTGTTCTACTTCAGGGAATTTTTTTAGAATTTTTTCAATTCTAGTCGTGGCAATTACGGTATTACTCAAGGATGTTCCAGTTTTCAAAACCGGCTGAATTACAAAATCCCCTTCATCTAGTGTTGGCACAAACTCACCACCCATTCTTGAGAAGAGCAACCCTGCTACAATTAAGAGTGAAATTGCGGCACCTAAGACGATTGTCTTTTTATGAAGTGCCATCGTGATCATTGGAGTGTACTTTCGTTTTAACAATGCAATAAGACGTGTTGATACTGTCTTTTTATTTGGGTCCGTCGGCTTAATAAACAAGGAAGCCATTACCGGTACGTAGGTAAATCCAAAGAGCATCGTTCCTAACAATGCGAAGGAAAAAACCAAAGCCATGGGACGAAACATTTTTCCTTCTACACCTACCAAAGAAAGAATGGGGATGAAAACGATAATAATGATTAACTGTCCAAAAACAGCTGAGTGCATCATTTTACTTGCTCCCTTCAGTGTTACGTTGTCAATAAAGGATTGACGTTCTGCTTTTGGCAAGGCCATTACATGGCTTCTTTCGGCCGTTATTTTAAACGCAATAAATTCAACTATAATTACAGCACCATCGATGATAATTCCAAAATCAATAGCACCTAAACTCATGAGGTTGGCATCCACTCCAAAAATATACATGAGAGAAAGCGCAAAGAGCAACGACATGGGAATAACGGAAGCTACCACCAAACCTGAACGCAGATTCCCCAAGAGCAAAACCACCACAAAAACGACAATTAAACACCCGAGTATTAGATTTTCGGCAATGGTGAAGGTTGTTTTTTCGATAAGTTCACTTCGTTCCAAGAAGGCATTAATACTTATACCTGGTGGCAAAGCTGTAGAAATTTGTGCAACTCTTTCTTTTACAGCATCAATGACGGCTTTGGAGTCCGCATCTTTTAACATCATCACCTGTCCCAAAACCTTTTCACCTTCGCCATTTCCGGTAATTGCTCCAAAGCGGGTTGCATGACCAAACCCAACGGTAGCAACATCTTTTACAAAGACTGGCAAGCCATTTCTTGTCTCAATTACAATGTTTTCAATGTCTTCAAGCGATTCAACTAAGCCTTCACTTCGAATGTAGTAGGTTTGACTTGTTTTTTCAATGTACCCTCCACCGGCAATACTGTTGTTGGTTTCCAACACAGAAAATAGTTTCGAAATAGGAATTTGAAGACTTCTCAACTTCTCAGGGTCTACCGCTACTTCATATTGCTTTAGGTAACCACCCCAAGTATTCACTTCTACTACTCCGGGTATTCCTGAAAGTTGTCGTTTAACTACCCAATCTTGTATCGTTCTAATGTCTGACAAGGAGTAGTCTTCCTTATGCGCAGAATCAACATCGATAACGTATTGATAGATTTCACCTAACCCTGTTGCAATGGGGCCCATGAATGGAGATCCAAATCCTTTTGGAATTTTTTCTTCAGCCGATTTAATTTTTTCTGCAATCAATTGACGCGGTAAGTAAGTTCCAACATTGTCATTAAAAACGACAGTTACAACGGACAATCCAAATTTAGAAACCGAACGAATTTCCTTAACGTCTGGTAAGTTGGCCATTTCAAGTTCAATCGGGTAGGTCAAAAACTTTTCTACATCTTCGGTAGCCAAATCTCTTGAAGTAGTAATAATTTGAACCTGATTGTTGGTAATGTCAGGTACTGCACCAATTGGAATTTTGGAAAGTGAAAAAAGCCCGAAACCAATAATTCCTGCAGTGAAAAGAAGAATAATCAGCTTATTATTAAGACTGTATTGAATGATTCTTTCTAACATGTTGGTTGGTTATTTCAAACAAGCTACCAAAGTTAGAAAGAATAGTTTATGGGCATTCCAATTTAACAATTAAGTTTAAACACCAACTGTTAATTAAGAGTGAGTATAAATAGAAGTGTACCTGACAAATTACTTCAAATTGGTTAGTGGTTACGAAGTAGAAATATTATAAATAAACTTGCTTATTTATAATGAAATAGCAATAAGGCCTTACTTATTTTTAACGTAAATCAACTTATACCTGCTTTTTTGATTCTCGCGCTGTTCAACTTCAAATTGACCAATAGAATTGATTAGAGGAGTCAACTTTTCAAACCCGTAATTCCTAGAGTCAAAATTTGGTTGCTTTTTCTGCAGTAAACTACCAACATCTCCTAAAAAGGCCCAACCTTCTTCGTCAGACAAGTCTGAAATAGTGCTAGCAATCAATCGAATCACTTTAGGAGTAATTTTATCAATACTCTCTTTTACTTTGTCTTTTTGATTGACCGTTTCTTTCTTTTCAGTTTCCTTTCTAAGAATTTCAATGTATATGAACTTATCGCAAGCAACAATAAAGGGGTTGGGTGTTTTTTTCTCACCAATTCCAATTACCTGCATTCCTGCTTCTCTCAGTCTTGTTGCCAACTTTGTAAAATCACTATCACTTGAAACCAAGCAAAACCCATTCACTTTTTCAGAGTAGAGGATGTCCATGGCATCAATAATCATGGCTGAATCCGTAGCATTTTTACCTGAAGTGTATGCGTATTGTTGAATAGGAGTAATGGCATTTTCGAGCAATAGATTTTTCCATTTCGACAAGTGAGGACTGGTCCAATCTCCATAAATACGTTTGATGGTTGGGTTTCCGTATTTTGCTACTTCTTCCATCATCTCTTTGACGTTGGCCGAAGGAATATTATCTCCATCGATGAGAACCGCTAAATTTGAATTCATTTTATTGTTGTATTTCTTAGTTTATGCTTGAAGCGATTAGAACCGGTCTATTCGCTTTTTTTGTTGAATTGTAATGCTAGCCAAGGTAAGTAAAAACTCAACGCCATACGTCTTCTAAGGTACACGCTATTATTAAGGTTATTGCGCATCAATTTCTTCTATCATTTCCACAGCTTCGGCTCTTGGAGGACATATTTTAGATACTATATAACCCACTAGCA
>Ga0228634_1001326_pt1 | contig 14565 bp, 9 predicted proteins | sample 42DmetaG_FD_190063 | JGI IMG/M metagenome (GOLD analysis project Ga0228634, IMG submission 190063) | Seawater microbial communities from Monterey Bay, California, United States - 42D | ecosystem: Environmental > Aquatic > Marine > Coastal | place: USA: California | collected 2016-09-27 | reverse complement strand
GGATGCTGACCTTCAAGATTCACCTGATGAAATCCCTGAACTTTACAAATTAATCAAAGAAGAAGATTTTGATTTGATCTCAGGATGGAAAAAGAAACGTTATGACCCAATCACCAAAACAATTCCTACAAAACTATACAACTGGGCAGCTAGAAAATTAACAGGAATATACTTACATGACTTTAATTGTGGCTTAAAAGCTTATAAATTAGCTGCTGTAAAAAGCATAGAACTTTACGGCGACATGCATCGCTACACTCCTCCCCTTGTTAAATATGCTGGTTTTAATAAAATTGGAGAAAAAGTAGTACAACATCAAGCTAGAAAATTTGGGTATTCTAAATTTGGAATGAATCGTTTTTTAAATGGACCTTTGGATTTACTTTCCGTAGTTTTTATGGGGAAATTTGGGAAAAAACCAATGCATTTTTTTGGTGCAATTGGAACCTTTCTCTTCATCATTGGATTTATGTTTGCACTTTACCTAGGGATAGATAAATTATTCATCGATAAAACGTCAAGATTAATAGCAGAACGAACTGAATTTTATATTTCTATTGTTGCAATGATAATTGGCTCTCAATTCTTTCTAGCTGGTTTTTTAGCAGAATTAGTAGGGAGAAATTCTTCAACTCGTAATCAGTATTTAATAGAAAAAACACTTGGGGAATGAATTTGCCTTGGGAAATAGATAATGATTGGACTATTTTTTTAGATAGAGATGGTGTTATTAATGAAAGAATCATGGGAGGATATGTTACAAAGCCATCTGAATTCCATTTATTAAAGAACGTTCCAAAAGCAATCCAAACTTTCAATGAAAAATTTAAGTACTGTTTTGTTGTAACCAATCAACAAGGAATTGCAAAAAAAATAATGACAACAAGTAACCTAGAAGAAGTTCATCGTTATATGAATACTCTTTTAGAAAACGAAAATGCCAAAATTGACAAAATATATTTCGCTCCAGGTTTTAAAAATGAAGAGAATTCCTCTCGTAAACCAAACCCTAAAATGGGAGAAATAGCTAAATCTGAATTCCCTGATATTGAATTCTCTAAATCAATAATGGTTGGAGATACTGATTCGGATATTTTATTTGGTAAAAATTTAGGCATGAAAACTGTTAGAGTTAAAACAGTCGAAGAAATCAAAGTTAAAGCAGATTTCACCGTTAATAGTTTATATGAATTATCAAAAATACTTTAACATGAACAAAAAATATTTATTCTTTCTGATTATTTCTCTTTTCTCTTTAAGTGTTACTGCACAAAATAGAATAGATGAAAACGGAAAAAAACAAGGTCCATGGAAAAAAACATATCCTAGAAGTATTGCTGTACAATATGAAGGTCAATTTAAAGATGATAAACCAGTTGGAACTTTCAAATACTACTATCCTTCTAGAAAGATTCAGGCAATAATAAAACATGATGAAAACAGTAATCGTTCTTACGCTGAATTTTTCCATGAATCTGGAAACACGCTAAGTAAAGGTGTTTACATTAACATGAAAAAAGATAGTATTTGGATGAATTATGCTCCATCAGGAAGATTGAGTTCAACAGAGACTTTTAAAAACGATACTTTGAATGGATTAAAAACTATATACTATTTACCTGAAGACCTATACAATAAAAACAAAATAGTAGCTTCAAAAACTTACTATAAAAACGGAAAAGTTGAAGGAGAAAAAATTGAATATTTTGACACAGGAATAATCAAAACTTCAGGGAATTATAAAAACAATGCTAAACACGGTGAATTCATCACAAACCATCCAAATGGAAAAGTAATGAATTCCGAAAGGTATAAAAATGGTGTTCTACACGGCTGGTGCTATGTAAAAAATGAAGCAGGAAAAGAAACCTCCAGAGTTTATTACTACATGGGAGAACGCTTAGAAGGAAAAAAACTAGAACAAAAGCTTCAGTATTTGAAAAGCAAAGGAATAAATCCGAATGAATAAATATTCTTTATACATATTACTACTACTAATTGTTTTATCTTGTAAAAAAGATGAAGTAGAAGTTTTTAAATCTTACGCCAACTATTTTGAGTTAACACCTGGTAGGTATACAGTTTTTAATGTAGAAGAAATGTACCATGATGAAGACTTAATCATTAAACACGACACCATTCGTTACCAACTAAAAACAGTCATTGGAGAAGAATACATCGATAACGCTGGTCGTGTTGGTAGAAAATATTATAGATTCCAAAGGACAGATACTTCCTTTCAATGGGAAATTGAAGATGTTTGGATAGCTTTACAGACACCTACATCAGGTGAGTTAATTGAAGAAAATCAACGAATTGTTAAACTAGCAATACCTATAACCTCAAATAAAACTTGGGATTTAAATGCATTCAACAGTTTTGAAAAGAAAGAAGCTAGCTATGAAAACTTACATCAAAGCGTTTCGATTAATGGAAACTACTTTGATTCAACATTAAAGGTAAACCAAACCTATTTTAAATCGCTGATTGATTATCAAAATCAATATGAGGTTTACGCAACTAATGTAGGGTTAGTCGGTAAAGTTTACAAAGACCTAATAATTGATAATTTTGATACATTGGATGTTCAAAAAGGAAATGAACTACATTACAACCTTGTTGAATATGGAATTGAATAACTTAAATTAAGATGAAAATTTCTATCTTCTCAACTTTTTATCCTTACAGAGGAGGAATTGCGCAATTTAGTTCACTATTATTCAGAAGTCTTGAAAAGAAAAGTACAATACAACCCATCACTTTTAAAAGACAATACCCTAACTTTTTATTTCCTGGTAAAACACAATTTGTAACAAAAGAGGATAAAGCAGACAAGATAGAAGCAATTAGAACGTTAGATTCCATCAATCCAATTTCCTATTTCAGAACAGCAAAAGAAATAAACAAACAAAAACCAGATGTGTACATCTCTAATTACTGGATGACATTTTTTGGTCCAGCATTGGGAATTATTTCTAGGTTATTGAATAAAAACATTAAACAAATTGCAGTACTTCATAATGTAATACCTCATGAAAAAAAGTTTTTTGATAAAGCATTTACAAATTATTTCTTAAAAAAAACAGATGGGTTTATTGTAATGTCAGACAGCGTATTAAAAGACCTACTCAAACTTAAGCCAGAGGCTAAATATACAAGAATTGACCACCCAGTATATAATCATTTTGGAGAAAAAATAGACCAAGAAAAAGCATTAAATAAACTAGGACTAGACTCCACAAAAAAAACATTACTTTTCTTTGGTTTCATTAGGGAATATAAAGGTTTAGACCTTCTATTGAAAGCCTTTGAACTTTTAGGTAACGACTATCAATTATTAATTGCAGGTGAAATCTACGGAGATTTCTCAAAATACGAAGAGCTAATAAATGCTTCAAAAAAACAAAAAGACATCCATCTTTTCACAGACTACATTTCAGACAATGAAGTCCCCCTCTTTTTTTCCGCATCAGACGTTTGTATACTCCCTTATAAATCAGCAACTCAATCTGGGATTACAGCAATATCCAATCACTTCTGTTTACCAATCATAGCAACAGATGTAGGAGGATTAAAAGAAACTATAATAAATAAAGAAACAGGTCTTATCGTTGAAAAAGTAAACGAAAAGGAAATATCAAAAGTGATTAAAACTTACTTTGATAAAGATTACAAAAACCAATTTTCTCAAAAAATTGCACTCCAAAATAAGGTTAATTCATGGGATAATTTTGCGGAAAAATTAATCCATTTTGCTGATTCTATCCATTAATTTTTGCTTTTACACACTTTATAGTAAGAATTTGTTAATAAACTTAGTAAATAGATAGATAAGTTTATTGATAGTCTTAATTTGAAATTCTATATTTGCGACTTATTATTTATAAATTTAACTTACGAACATGCGTAATAAAGGTTTTTTTTGGTTTTTAACCGTATTGTTAACAGCAATTTGTCTTTATCAGTTATCCTTTACTTGGGTAACATCTAACACAGAAGCAAAAGCTGATAAAGAAGCTGACATTCGTTTAGCAGAATTAAAAGAGGAAGCTGCTAAAAATGAAGGGATAGCTTATTTACCAAATAATACTAAGGTAGATTTTTCTAAATCAGATGCAGAAGAAATTGCTAAAAGTGCTTTTGTCAATCAAGTACTAAAAGAAAAGGCAGATTCTCCAGTTTATCCAGTATTTGGATCAACTTTCAAAGATGTTAAGCAAAGAAGTTTAGCTTTCGGATTGGATTTAGTAGGTGGAATGAGTGTTACTCTTGAAATTTCAATACCAGATTTAGTTAAAAGTTTTGCAAGAAATGAAAGAGATAGTCATTTCAAAAAACCATACGAAGCAGCATTAGCAATTTACGCTAAAGATGGTGGAGATTTTATTTCCATTTTTATGCAAGAACATAAAAAACACAATGGTGAATTCGAAATTGTTCGTTTATTAGATATCGAAGAGATTAGTACTTTAAGCATTAACTCTACAAACGATGAAGTGGTTTCTTTCTTAAGAGAAAAAGTTTCTAGTTCAATGTCTGGAGTTGAACAAATAATGGAAAGACGTATCAATCAATTTGGAGTTGCTCAACCAAACATTCAAAGAGATGCTACAAAAAACAGGTTATATATTGAATTACCAGGTGTTCAAGATGAAACTACGGTTGCTGAACGTTTACAATCTACTGCAAATCTTCAATTCTTTGAAACATACCAAGCGAACGAAATAGCTTCACAATGGAATCAAGCTTCAGTTATTTCAAAGCAATCTACAGAAGAAAACAACAACACAAACGATACTACTGCAGTTGAATCTTTAGAATCTCTTACGAGTTTAGAAGGGAATGGTTCAAAAGGTTTAGCAGACTTAGTTCAACCAGCTGGTACCTACTCTATCGGTTTTGTATCTCCTGAAGATAAATCAACGGTAGATGATTTATTAAGAAGAAAAGATGTACTATCTGTTTTTCCAGAAGACTTAAAATTCATGTGGTCTTCTGAAATGGAATCTATCTCTAACAATTCTAAAGAAATGGCTTATACGCTATATGCAGTTAGAATTCCAGCAAACGGAAAAGCAAAAGTTGGAGGAACTGATATAAAGTCTGCCTCAACAGGTTTTGACCAATCAAGTTCTTTAATCACAGTAGATTTATCTATGTCACAAGTAGGTGCTGAGAAGTGGGGACAAATGACAAGTGAAAATGTAGGAAGAGTTGTTGCCATCACAATGGATGATGTTATATACAGTGCTCCTAGAGTAATTAATGCTATTACAGCAGGAAATACTCAAATATCAGGTAGTTTTTCAGTGGAAGAAGCGAAAGGATTATCAGGATTATTAAATGGTGGAGCGTTACCTGCACCATGTGTAATCAAAGACCAATCGAAAGTTGGTCCTACAATTGGAGCTGAAAACACAAAATTAGGTTTAGCTTCATTTGCAATTGCTTTAGCTTGTATTTTCATCTACATGATTTTTTATTACGGAAAAGCAGGAATGGTTGCGGATATCGCTTTATTTGCAAACATTATTTTCATTTTTGGAACATTAGCATCTTTTGGTGCTGTTTTAACTTTGGCAGGTATTGCAGGTGTTGTTCTTACTATTGGTATGGCAGTTGATGCTAACGTTATCATCTTCGAACGTGTTCGTGAAGAAATCGCTGCAGGAAAAGATAACCGTTCTGCTATTGATGCAGGATTCAAAAAATCATTATCTTCTATTATTGATGCCAATGTAACTACTTTATTAACTGCAATTATCCTTAAAGTATTTGGATCAGGTGTTATTGAGTCATTTGCAACAACTTTAATCATCGGTTTATTTACTTCATTATTCGCTGCATTAGTAATCTCTAGATTAATTATGATTTGGATGATGAATAAAGGAAAAGAAATCAATTTTGACTCTAAAATTACTCGTAATGCATTCAAAGGTTTAAACATTGACTTCATTGGAAAAAGAAAAATGTATTATGGTATTTCTGTTATATTAGTAATCGGAAGTTTATTAGCATTATTCACTAAAGGTTTAAATCCTAGTGTTGAATTCTCAGGCGGTAGAACGTTTGGTGTTAAATTTGAAAATTCTGCTGAAAAAGAAATTGAATACTTAAGAGGTAATTTAGAAACAGTATTTGTTGAGGATGGAAAAACAGCTTCAATTGACGTTAAAACAAAATCTACTAATTTTTTCGTTGAAATAACAACTAACTATAAACGTTCAGACGAAAAAGCTAACAACTTAGTAAAAGAAAAGTTAATTGAAGGACTTAAATTATCAGAAAGCAAACTTGGTAATTTTGATATTGTTGAATCAAGAAGTGTCTCTCCTTCTGTTTCGCAAGAGTTAATTAATTCTTCTTCTATTGCTGTTATTTTATCGATTATCATGATTTTTGCATATATCTTAATTCGTTTTGGTAAATGGCAATACTCTGCTGGAGCAATTTTATCTTTAGCACACGATGTTACTATTGTATTAGGTATTTATGCTTTATTCAACGGTATACTTCCTTTCAACATGGATGTAGATCAAGCATTCATAGCTGCGATATTAACATTGATTGGTTATTCTATAAATGATACTGTAATTGTGTTTGATAGAATTAGAGAGATAACTCGTTTTAAACCTAAAACAGACAGTATTACAAATATTAATGAAGCATTAAATTCAACAATGGCTAGAACAGTAAATACTTCTTTCACTACATTCTTTGTATTGTTAGTAGTGTTTGTATTTGGTCCAGCTGTGATTCAAGGATTTGTATTTGCAATGATGATTGGTGTTGTTATTGGAACTTATTCATCTTTATATATTGCTACACCTTTCTTAGTAGATTCAGAAAGTAAAAAAATAAACTAAAAAAAATTATTTAATAGTTTTAATTATTAGAGCTAGCATCATAAGAGATGCTAGCTCTTTTTGTTTTTATATAATGGAGATAATCAATTCCCTAAAAAAAGTCTTAAGTTAATTTCAATATGTTATACCGATTATGTTTTCAATATAGACCAATAAAATTATTCTATTTTCAAACTATATCGGCATTATACAATAATCAATTAGACTAAAGTATAAATGTGTTTGGTATTATTTCTGAATTTGATTTAACTTTTTTATTTAAAGTTTTAGTTAAAAATGTAACTTTATGCATTAGAACTTTACAATTACAAACCCAATGGCTTTATTTCAGCATACCGTTATTAAAAAACACCTCGAATCGCTTGACAAAAATAGCATCGAACAAAAATGGCAGAAGTTCTGTTCGATTTTTCACAATGCAGAAAAGCAAAACAACATTCGAAACAGCAAGGAAGAACAATACCAAGAAGGATTTCTTAGGGATTTATTTGTAGGTGTTTTAGGTTATACGATAAACCCTGAAGTGAATTTCAATTTACTTACGGAACAAAAGAACTTAAACAATAGTAAAAAAGCAGATGGGGCAATATTAGTAAATGGTACTAATGGAGAGCAATCCGTTATTGCGGTTATTGAGTTAAAAGGTACTGAAACTACAGATTTAAACAAGATTGAAGGACAAGCATTCGGCTATAAAACGAACCAACCTGGTTGTAACTATGTCATTACTTCTAATTTTGAGAAACTTCGTTTTTACATTGACAATACCACACAACAAGAGGAGTTTAATTTATTCACCTTAACCAAAGAACGCTTCGAATACCTTTATGTTTGTTTGGCTTGGGAGAATATTTCAAAAAATGTTCCTACTAACCTTTTGAATCAATCTGTTTCTAAAGAAAATGCCATCACGAAGCATTTATACAACGATTATTCAGCGTTTAAAAGAGGTTTGTTTGATAATTTAGTAGAACTAAACCCTCAACACGATAAATTAGAACTCTTCAAAAAGACACAGAAATTATTAGACCGTTTTCTATTTATTTTCTTTGCGGAAGACCGTTTATTGCTTCCAACGAATTTAATTCGTCGCATCAATAAGGAATGGGAGAATTTACAGAAAATGCGTATTCCTGTTTCTCTGTACGACCGTTACATTACGTATTTTAATGACTTGAATGAAGGAGCTAAAGTTTCGCTTCCTGCATTTGGTAAAAAGACGGGAGATGCAATTGAAGAAACACACGATATCTTTGCTTATAATGGTGGTTTGTTTAAACCGGACGAATTTTTAGACAACCTTAAAATTGACGACCAATTATTATTTGAGCATACCCACAAATTAAGTGATTACGATTTTCAAAGTGAAGTTGACGTAAATATCTTAGGACATATTTTTGAAAATTCGTTGAATGAAATTGATGAGATAAAATCTGAAATTGAAGGGAATACAATTGATAAATCTAAAACAAGAAGAAAGAAAGACGGCGTTTTTTACACTCCAAAATACATTACTAAATACATTGTAGACAATACGATAGGTAAATTATGTACAGAGAAAAAAGAAGAAATTAAACTTTTAGACGAAGATTATATAACAGATAAAAAACTCCAGACGAAAACAAAAAAAGCATTATTAGACAAATTGGCTGATTACCGAAATTGGTTGTTGGATTTAACCATTTGTGACCCTGCTTGTGGTTCGGGCGCTTTCTTAAACCAAGCTTTAGAGTTTTTAATTGCGGAACATAGCTACGTTGATGAATTGCAAGCCAAAATGATGGGCGATGCAATGATTTTAAGTGATATTGAGAATAGCATTTTAGAACGAAACATTTATGGCGTTGATTTGAACGATGAATCCGTTGAAATTGCTAAACTTTCATTGTGGTTACGTACTGCTCAAAAAGGGAGAAAACTGAATTCTTTAAACAACAACATCAAATGTGGAAATTCTTTAATTGATGATGTTGCTGTTGCTGGTGAAAAAGCATTTTCTTGGGAGAAAGAGTTTCCTGATGTGTTTGCGAAAGGTGGTTTTGATGTGATTATTGGGAATCCGCCTTATGTTCAACTTCAAAGTATGGGCCCAATGAGTGATACGCTTAAAAATATTGGATTTGAAACTTATGAAAAAGGTGCCGATTTATATTGTTTATTCTCTGAAAAAGGATATAGCTTACTGAAAATAGGAGGTATTCAATCTTTTATTATGCCAAACAAGTGGATGATAGTATCTTATGGGAAACCGTTAAGGAAATTTTTATCAAAAACTGGTCTTACTCAAATTTTAAATTTTGGAGATATTCAGTTTTTTGATGGAGCGGCTACAATTGTCTGCATTTTTGTAACACAAAAAAAATCAAATTCATCAAATGTAAAGGTACTTTCTCTAAATCAAAAAAATTATAGTGGTGATTTTTTCACTTCAATTGAATCGAATTCTTATGAATATTCAATTAATAGATTTAGTGAAAATGAGTGGATTATAAAGCCTTTAGATGTTTCTTTAATTTTAGATAAAATGAAGAAAAAGAGTGTTGAATTAAACAGTCTTAATATTAATATATATCGTGGTATTTTAACAGGTTATAATAATGCATTTTATATTAATGAAGAAACAAAGAAAAAAATAATTTCAGAAGATCCAAAAAGTGCCAATGTAATTAAGAAGATGATTAGAGGTCGTGATGTTATTCCTTATGGTTACTCAAATTATGAATATTTGATAAACACTCATAACGGTATAAAATCAAAAAACAACTATATCGAATCTATCAAAATTGATGAATTTCCAGCTATTAAAAATCATTTAAACCAATATTACAATTTTTTAGAAAAGCGAAGCGATAAGGGTGATACTCCCTATAATTTAAGAAATTGTGCGTATTTAGATGTTTTTTTACGAAAGAAAATTATTTATCCAAATATGACATCACTTTTTCCTTTTATGTATGATGAAAGTGGTGTTTTTGCAAATCAAAAATGTTTTATTTTAAGTTCAAAAGATGAAAATATTTCTTTATTAGCATTAACAGCGATTTTTAATTCATCTTTATGCAAATTATGGATTTATTACAACTGTCCTGAATTATTAGGAGGAACAAGAGAAATAAGTAAAGTCTATTTTGAAAAATTTCCAGTACCAAATTTTGATGATAATCAAAAATATATATTAGAATGCTTCACTAAAATAAATATTAAAAACACAACTGAATTTCAACAATTAACTCAGAAATTCACCGCCTATTTTTCATCCCAATACAACATTGAAAAACTCCCTGGTAAACTTGAAAAGTGGTTCGAATTATCCTTTGTAGATTTTATTAAAGAGTTGAACAAAGTCATTAAAAAAGTGAAAGGAACACCACTTACCAAAAAAGATGAATTTGAATGGATGGATCTATTTGAAGAGAATAAGAAAAAAGCCTTGGAGTTAAAAGCTGAAATTGATAAAACAGACAAAGAAATAGACCAAATGGTTTATGAATTGTATGAGTTGACGGAGGAGGAGATTAAGATTATCTGCGATGCAACTTTGTAGTGTGGAAAATGTCTAAACTATGATTTTTTTATGATTCTATTGATTTGTATGATTTTGAAGAGTTGGACAGAATCATATTTCATCACTTTAATCACAAAAATCAAAGTGCTGACAATGGGGTTGGGATAGACTAAAACTATATAATATGAAAAATCAAAATATTTTTATTGATAATGCTATTGCCTTTATACTTGGAAGTATTTTCACATTTTTATTAGCGGTAGTAAAAAAGAGATTATTTTCTGTTAATCAAGATTTTTTCAACTTACTAAATGATTTTAAAAAACGTTTACCTCCAACTAATAAAAAAGCAGAAAAAATACCGAATCCTTTTATGACTCATTTAAACATAACAGAAATGACTCATCATATTTCAAGAAAAGAAATAGATATACTATTAAAATCTTTGGAAGATTTAGATTATTCTAAAAATATCCAAAGAATAATTAAAACAACTACTTGGGATAAATTCTTGATTAGTATTTTAGATGAAATGCTTAATGATGAAAAGTTGAATCAAAGCAAGTTATATGTGTTAGGTTTTAGGTATTATCCTTATTTTAAATGTTAATAATCAATCTGAAATCTGTAATCCGTAATCTGTAATCTACCCTTTTTTCCAATTATTAATCTTTATATTCTTAGCACCAATATCGTGCATTAAGTTATACAAACCAAAGAATGTTCTGTTGATGTAGATAAAATGAGTAGAACCTCTATTTCCGTTCATGTTTTTCATGTCTGAACTCTTTGCATATTTCTTTCCGAGTTCGGCAATCCTTAAAAAGAAATCATCGTTTGAAAAATCAAACTCTTCCACATTGAAAGGTTCGGTAAACAAGCTTAACAACTCATAGAAAATCTGAGTAAAAAATACTTTTTCTTCTTCAGAGTCGTCTTTTCTTAGAATTTCAAGTTCATATAATTTCTCTTCAAAATATGCTTTATTTTCTAGATTCTCTCTGATTGCTAATTCAAAATAAGGTTTGTAGAAATCTTCAGGAACTTCTTTGATACATCCAAAATCTAATGCTATCAATTCATTTTTTTCTGATATCAGGAAATTACCTGGATGTGGGTCTGCGTGAACTTTTCGAAGTTGGTGCATCTGAAACATATAGAAATCCCATAAGGTTTGACCAATCAAATTTGCTTTTTCAGGATCTGTATTGGAAGTTGTAAATTCAGATAAATGAACACCCGTCATCCAATCCATCGTAATGATTCTATCAGTAGATAATTCTGGATAGTAATTCGGGAAAAGGATGTTTTTCAAGGGTTTACACTCGGATGCAAAAGATTGACTTTGTTTCAACTCATTGATGTAGTCCGTCTCCTCAATTAGCTTATTCTCAACCTCTTTAAAGTATTTATCAGAATCTTTTCCTTTGATGTTAAACATCTTAATTGCAATCGGTTTCACCAAAGCTAAATCTGACGAAATACTTTGAGCAACACCTGGATATTGAATCTTAACAGCTAATGTTTTTCCATCTTTTTTTGCTTGATGTACTTGTCCAATACTTGCTGCGTTAATGGAATCTAAATTGAACTCATCGTAAATTTCTGAAGGTAATTTTCCAAAATAATTTTTAAACGTTTTGTTCACTAAAGGTGCAGATAATGGCGGAACAGAAAATTGAGATAAAGAGAACTTTTCAACGTATGCTTGTGGCATGATATTTTTTTCCATGCTTAACATCTGCGCAACCTTCAAAGCACTTCCCTTTAACTCTTTTAAGCCATCGTAAATATCTGCTGCATTAGCTTCATTTAAACGACCTTTAGCATCTTTTTTAGAATTAATTACTTGATCTCCATAATATTTAATATAATTCACACCTACCTTCACCCCTGTTTGAACCAGTTTAGATGCTCTTTGAATTTTTGATGTTGGAATACTATTTAATGACTTCATAACTAATCTATTTAAAGGTGAATGCTAATAACTTACATTTTCATTTTTTCTTTCCACAAAAACTTACCAAAATCAATGATATTTTTTAAAGGCGTTAAATCCATTAAATCGAAAGATGCGTGTACAGATTTCTCAATAAAAAGATCTGTCTTTTCAAACGAAGGAGAAGTATCTTCCATCCAAAATTTAAGCGTTAACAAAAACTGTCCCCACGCTAATTCATCGATTGCTTTTCCTTGTATTTTTTGTATCTTTTCTTTCGGAATATCTACAACATTCAAATCCATGGACTGAATAAATGCTTGAAATAATTTTCTTAACTCTTTCAGTTTAGATAATTGCTTTAAATCATGTTTTTCAGCTTTTAACAAATAAGTGATTAAACTTCTGTTTGCAGTTAACAATTCAAAAAATGTAAAGTAAAAACTCAATAATTTTGTTTTATTATCGTATTCGTGATAACCTTCACTATTTTGAAGCATAGTTAAGGTTTCTTCGAATAAAGTCGAAAAAACATTCTCCTCTAAAGCTGAAAAAGAAGCAAAGTACTTATAAAACTCTTGTTCCTCTTCTCCAATTTCTTTACAAAAGATATAAACTGAACTTGGTTGTTTTTGGTGAGTTAAAACATAATCTGTGTATGCTTCAAAAAAATGACGTGATTTATCTTTTTCCATCTCTTAATGTTTTTATCAAAGTTAACTTATTTTGTTTAATTAAACAAGTTAAAAGTTAAACAAATAATTAATAAAACAAAAGCCTTAATATCAGTATCTTAACAAAAAAGAGAACTATTGTTAACATTAAATTAATAGCTACAAAAGAATTAAAAATTTATAAAACAGAACATTAAGCTATAATTAAGACTAAACTAATTTTATATATAAATAACATAACTATAAATTACCCTTAATCGAAAAAGAAAACTTGATAGATACTTTTGTCATGTAAAATTTATTAATTCAAATTATTAAAAATGAAATTAAAGTTACTTATTTCGACAATGGCATTATCAGCTGGTTCTTTGTTCGCACAAGAATCTCCGTTCCCAGTTTTAGATGCAAATTTTTATGATCCAGCAGATTATGCAACAGATCTTCCAGAAGTATTAATCCCAGCTTCACCTTTGAAGTACGATGTTATTTTTACTGGTGGTGTTGATCTTGTTACTAATGCTAACAACGAAACAGCTCTTGCAAAAGAATGGCAAGATTTTACTGGTTACGTTCCAATCGCAGGAAGAAGTGATAGTGGTTATGTAATCGTAAATCATGAAAGAATGGAAGCTAGTCCAATTTTAGGAGACGGTGGTGGAATGACAGTTTTTACTGTTTATTACAACCAGTCTACAGAATCTTGGGAAGTTGTTAATGACCCTAATGGAAAATACAGAAATGTTGATTTTTCTGCTGTAGGTGGAACTGGAGCTAACTGTGGAGGAATCCAAACAAGTTGGGGTAAAGTTTTCACAGCAGAAGAATGGGGAAGTGCATTCAGAGATAACAAAACAATCTATAATGAAGGAAATGGAATTACAGATACTACTGATTTCAATATTACTTCATTCAATGGCGATGCTGTTGATGTTGACGTTGAGAAATACAAAAACTTTCAATACATGGTTGAAGTGGATGTTAAAAATGCAGTAGCTGTAAGAAAAAACTACAACATGGGTCGTTACGATCATGAAGGTGGTTGGATTGCATCGGATAGAAAAACTGTTTATTTAACAGATGATTATTCTGGTGGTGCAGTATTATTTAAATTTATCGCAGACGTAGCTGAAGATTTCAGTACTGGTCAATTATACTGCTATAAGCAATCTGCTGATGGAATGTCTGGTTCTTGGTTACCTTTAACGATGGATTTAGAAACAATGATGAACGCAAGAGATGAAGCTTATTCTTTAGGAGCAACTACATTCATGCGTTTAGAATGGATCGAAGGAATAAACGACAATACTATTTTTATTACAGAAACAGGAAGAGGGAAATCTCAAAGTGTTAAATCTGCAATGGAAGCTGGTGCAACTATGGCGAGCCACTTAATCCAATTAGATGCTAAAGATGGAGCTATCGATTCTACATACAACGACCTTTGGGGAAGAGTGTTAAGATTAGATGTTGCTACTGGAAAAATTGAAAGTGCAATTGAAGGTGGTGGAGATTTAGATGCTAATTACAACCCATTCAACAACCACTTATCTTCTCCTGATGGATTAACTTCAACTGTGATTG
>Ga0228634_1001325_pt1 | contig 14571 bp, 11 predicted proteins | sample 42DmetaG_FD_190063 | JGI IMG/M metagenome (GOLD analysis project Ga0228634, IMG submission 190063) | Seawater microbial communities from Monterey Bay, California, United States - 42D | ecosystem: Environmental > Aquatic > Marine > Coastal | place: USA: California | collected 2016-09-27 | reverse complement strand
ACAGTCTACTCGGGAAATAAAATCAAAACAATAGTAGCTCAATAACTATGCAAAACACAGGAATATGAGCAAAAGCCAATAAACACATACTAATTATGATAGCGTCAATTAAAAAATATGGTTTACTTAAATCCCATTCTAGAGATCATGTTTTATTTGAAAAAGCACCTATTATGGGCTAAATAATTAAGGTAGTAATTGCTACAGAAATATTTAATATAAGGATCTTATCTTCTGTAACTTTTTGATAAAATATAGAACTTAACTCTATTTGCTATAGGTCAAATCTATTTTAAATGCATAAAAATCCGATATTCATGCAACACTAATATTAAATATTTTCTAGAATGATAATCTAGGTTTTTCATGTTTTAATTAGATAAGAGAAAAAATAAGATGAAGAACAGTGCTAAAACATAGAAAACTAGAATGAATTAACGAAAACGATTGTGATATAATAGCTCTATTCTATTGGCATGAACACTTCAGCTACCCAATCCATCGGATTTACATCATTGTGGGGATCGTTATAGTATATTTCCACAGGTAAATTTGTTACTTCTATATCATGATACCTCGCATAATCTCTTAATTGAATCCATGCACGATCAGATATCTTATAATTTCCGTTGAATATAGTTTTAAGCGCTTTACGTTCTTTAGTTTCTTTGATTTTAACTTTAGATGGCATCGGAGGATACTCCTTCAATTTCTTAATCGGAAAGCAAAAATCGAATTTTAAGCTGTCTTTCTCTATATTCCACTCGGTGACTTCTAAAAATGGTTGTCCTGTCAATTGGATTTCATCATATGCTTTTATATAGTTCATAGTATAAAATATATTCTTTAGCATCGCTTGTGCTTTATTAGAAGCTTTACTTTCTACAGAAACATAAATACAATATTGAGAAGGAATAATACTATCTCTAACGCTATGAAGATTGTAATTTTCTTTGTTTCTGAGCAAACTTTTACCAAATTTTTTAACAGTGGCAATACTTTTTTTCTTGAAATGATTTTGAGTAGAAAGAATTAATATATTTTGTATAAAACTATTATATTCATCTTTAGTATTTACTGTTACCTTGGTGGTATTCTCATCTATCATTTTCAAATTCCAATTAAATTTAAAAAGAGAATCCCCAAATTTGTAATTCTGAGTAATATTAGAAAATGGTTCTTTTTTTAAGTTAATTACAATAGTATCTCTATATGATTTACCATCATTCCATCGAATTAAATGATCATAGACAATACCTTGACTTTGGTTTGTTGTAAACGATATTCGATAGTTATATCCTTTAACAAAAAAATACCAAATCCCTAAGGCAAGTAATATAATTCCTAGAAGACGTAATATTGATTTCATTATCATAATAATTAAGTGTTTTAAAATTGTTATTAACTAAACCTCCGACAGAAAATCCTAATCCGTAACCTATTTTACTCTAAAAATTCCTAGTTAATCAAAGATACCAACAAATTTTCTACTATCATTTTTAAAGAGTTTACTATCGGTTTGTCTTCCTGTAAATTTACGATCTATTGAAACGTCATCAAAAAAATCTCTAAGAGATAGACAGGTACAATTACAATTGTAAAAATAACTAAGAATGTTTAATTCTGTAGTTGGGGAGATCTTGTTTTGAAAGTGTATTTGGTTCTAACTATTGTTTAAAATATTGAATAGCTTATTATTTTCTGAACAAAAGAATATTTATAAACCAATAATGATGAAGAAACAATTGATGTTTTATGCTTTTAAAAGCCACATATAAATTTAAAAATTATAAAAAAAATAAAGAGGGAGAGTTTTACCTCACCCCCTTTACAGTAATTAATCAAAGTTATATTAAATCAAATAAAGTTTTTATATTCCTTTTTAGTAACCAGGATTTTGCTGTAAGTTTGGATTGGATACCAAAGCAGCTAATGGAATAGGATATAATTTTCTTGTATCATTTCCAACAGCAGCAGGGTCTTTCCATTCCCAATCCTTAGTAAACTTACCGAATCTAAGCAAATCACCACGTCTCCAGAATTCTGTCCAAAGTTCACGACCTCTTTCTTCTAACATATCTGCTTCAGATACGCTACCAAGCGGGGAAGCATTTCTTAAAACTCTTAATTCATTAACCATTTCAGTAGCATTTCCACCACTTCTCATCATTGCTTCAGCTTTCATTAGATGTGCATCTGAATATCTAAACATTACCTGGTGTGCTCTAAAAGAATCATCTGATACTGATACTTGTCCAACACCAACTTGGTTAGGGTGGTACTTCTGGGTACGTATTCCACTTGCTTCATTACTATTAAATAAATCTAACTCTCTTGTAAATACTAAAGGATCACCAGATCTAGTTGTAAGTGGTGTACCATCACCGTCATATTGTTGACCGATTACAAAGCCATAGGAAAAACCATAATTTACAGTTTCATCAGCACTATCTGCATTTGGAACAAAGCCACGACGCTCTTCTTGATTATTTAATGGAGTACCATCAGCCAAGCCATAATTTGCGTTAGCATCTCCTTCAAAAGTATCATAAAATTCTGATAATGTTGCGAAACCATTCCATCCACCACCACCTTGATTAGGTGTCGTATGGTTATAGTGTAGGCCATTCCATATACGGTTACCAACACTTATACCATTGTTACCATACCAAATAGTTTCAGTATTAACTGTTGGTGTAAATAAATCGAAATAACCAGCTTGTAATCCATATCCATCAGCGGCAATAGCATCTACAGCAGAAATAACAGCTGCATAATTTGGAGTACTTCCAGTATAACGCTCTGAGTTTAAAATCACCTTAGCTTTTAGGTAATTTGCAGCAGCTTTACTGGCCACACCTAATTGAAGACTTGGACCTATAACTGCCAAGGCAGAAATTGCATCGTCTATATCAGTCATTATAAAATCATATGCTTCTTGAGGTGTCATTACCATAGGAACAGATGATCCAGGGTCAGTTGCATTTCTAAAAGGTACTTGACCCCAAAAATCTAATACCCAATACATATTGAACGCTCTTAGAAATTTTGCTTCAGCTACTTGCTGAGCAGATGCACTACTAAGAGGATCAATAATTTCTGTAGCTTTAAAAGCATTACCATTCGCTTGATTCCATACAGTTAATATGAATGGGTGATCTTGTTTCCAAGTATGGTTATGCAATTGTCTCCATATACCATTGTCACCCCAATCGGTTCCTCTAGTTGGTACAAGTAACTCATCAGTAGAAACCTCATTCATAGCAAACCAGTTTCCTTGTTCACCTATCATTCCATATGTATTTCTGTAGACACTTGTTAGTTGACCATCTACATCTTCAACACCACTAAAAACTGGTGTAGCCTGTATTACAGAATCAGTTTCTACTATTGTTAGATCTGAACACGATATGATGCTAAATGAAGCAATCATTATCGCAAAAATAGACTTTAGTTTAAATATTTTATTCATAATTTGTATTTTTAAAATTTAGCATTAATACCAAACGTAATAGTTCGAGGATTAGGGAATGCACCATAATCAATACCTAATGTTGGCAAACCATTACTTGTTCTGCTACTAACTTCTGGATCTAATCCAGAATAATCAGTAATTACAAAAAGGTTCTGACCAGTAAGCGAAAATACCATAGATTTAAATAAACCCTCACCACTTAATGGCATATTATAAGATACAGATAAATTCTGCAACCTAATAAAATCACCTTTTTCAAGGAATCTTGTACTTGGAGCTGCAGATGCATTTGTTGACTCACCGCTTGTAAGTGTTTCAGCAAGTACGTTTCTACTAGATGCAAAAGACCCAGCAGTAAAAAACGCATTTCTTGTGGCATTATAAAGATAATGACCGAAAGCGCCATTAAAATAAGCATTTAAATTCCATCTCTTGTAATTTAAACTGGTAGATAGACCTCCAGTAACAGTTGGTAAAGCACTTTTACCAACAAAACTTGGGCCACCATCTCCACCGTATAATGGACTCCCACTTGAATCAAATCCTTGAAATTCTCTAAGATACCATGAGAATAAAGGGTATCCTTCTTTAAGGTTTTGAGAGAAAGCTCCAGTTAAACCTTGACCATTAATTGAACCAGCATTATATTCTCCTGATAATGATTCAACCATATTATCATTGGACGCTATATTAAAGTTAACATTCCAAGTTAAATCTTCAGTTTGAACAAAGTCATAACCGATCGCAAGTTCAATACCCTTATTTACAATTTTAGAATTCGGAAGATTCACAAAACGGAAAGGCTGAATAGCTGGTTGAGCTGAATTAATATTAAATAGTAAGTCTTTAGTTTCTTTCTGATAAACATCTACACTACCACTTAACCTGTCATTATTGAAACCAAAATCAATACCACCACCATATTGTAGTGTACTTTCCCATTTCAGATCACGATTTTCGAAAGCAACAGGGCTAGTACCAGGAATACCAATCTCACCACTATTTGAAACATTCGTTCCGTTAAATCTAGTTCGTCTTACAGCATTTCCATATCCAACACCTTCTTGGTTACCAGTAACACCAGCATTTAATCTTAATTTTAATGTAGATACATTATCTCCAATAAAGTCTTCTTCATTTATTTTCCAAGCAACTGCACCTGAAGGGAAGACACCGTATTGATTTCCTTCACCAAATACAGTAGAACCATCAGCTCTAACTGTGGCAGTAACTAAAAACTTGTTTTTGTGTGTGTAGTTTATTCTAGTAAAAAAAGATTGTATTTCGTCAAAATTATCGAACGTATCTACATATACTGCTTGAACATTACCTGGAACTAATAAACTTGCAAAATCTGTTACAATAGTTGGTTGCAACCTATTGATAAACACATTCCCTGTTACAGGTACTCCTGTTTGAAAAGCTGTACCATACCCAAATTGCTGGTAAGATCCTTCAATCTGACCCATCAAACTATTAGTAGCAAAAGCTAAATCACTAGCCATTTGATTTAGATCACCGCTAGAAAAACCCCATGCTTGAGATGAAATACTCTGACGATCAAACTTTTGATAAGAGAATCCACCTAATACATCAATCCTAGAACCATTACCGAGATCTTTCTTGTAATTCACGGTAGCTTCCATAAGCGTATTTTGAAATTCTAATCTATTAAAGTCACCTCTACCATTTAGATATATACCTTGTAATAAATTATCCTTAGAACTCATATTACGAGCGTCAGAATCTGCATAATCATAACCACCACTTACTTTTGCAGTTAAATTACTATTTAATTTGTATTCTGCAGATAGACTTAACATATAACGATTTGTTTTAGTCTCTGATTGAGTATATTTTAATAAGTTAGCAGGATTAACAAACCCACCAGTTTGATCAAAATCTGGATCATTTGGCCATGTAGGATTAGCAGCATAAGAAGAACCTATTATATCTCCTCTAAAACCTGCTGTACCTGCCAATGGCGCTGTATTATCATTAACTCTTGAGATTGAACCACTATAGTTGATTTTTAATTTACCATCCAAAAAGTTGTGTGAACCATTTAATCTACCAGTAATTCTTTCTAAAGTAGATGTTTCTACGATACCATTTTGAAGTCCACGACCAAAAGTTGCACGAAAATTCCCATCTCCATAATTTTTAGAATATGCTAAATTTTGATTTGTTGAAACTGCGTCTCGATAAATTACATCTTGCCAATCAGTATTTGAACCAAAATCACGCTCTGCTATTGAATAACCTAGACGTGCACTTTCAGATAAATAACTATTTCTATCTAAAATATTAAAGGTTTTGGAAGGGTTTGATATACTAGTGTTGAAATCAAATTCAAAAACACCTTTACCAGTCCTACCAGTTTTTGTAGTTATTATTACAACTCCATTTGAACCTCTTGATCCATAAATTGCAGTTGCAGATGCATCTTTAAGTATACTAATACTTGCAATATCGTTTGGGTTTAAGAAATTTAAAGGATTTTTTGGAGGTTGAGAACCGAGTTCTGATACAGGTAGGTCTCCAGAAGTCCCTCCTGCAGCTAATGGAATACCATCAACTACAAAAAGTGGATTGTTGTTAGATCGTACAGAGTTAGTTCCCCTTATACGAATATCAATTCCAGCACCAGGCTCACCACTTGTTAGCCCAATCTGAACACCAGCAGTTTTACCTTGAATTAATTGTTCAGGGGATGTAATAACACCCTGATTAAAATCTTCGGAATTAACAGCTGCAACTGATCCAGTGGCATCCTTAACTGTGGTACTACCATAACCAATAACTACAATTTCATCCAAAGCTTGAGCATCTTCCTCTAACTTTACATTGATTGTGGATTGATTGTTTACCGGTACTTCTAGAGTGGAATAGCCTAAGTAGCTAAACACCAAAGTAGCATCAGAAGCGACATTATCAATAGAATACTTTCCATCGAAATCAGTACTAACTCCATTACTAGTACCTTTAACAACAACAGTAACACCTGGCAAAAGACCATCGTCACTAGTTACCGTTCCAGTTACTGTTTGGGCAAGCATTACACCACTAAATAGCATAACACCAAAAAACATTAATTGTTTAAGTAAATTGTTTTTCATAATTAATAAATTAGTTTTAATTTGTTTTTTTATTGTTTTTCAAGATACTTCAAAAAAAATAAATATAAAAATATTAAAGATTTTTTTTATAATATTCATGAATCTGAATCCACAATAATTCTCAGTAAATATATGGTAATTTAACTTTTAATTCACATTTTTTTAACTCACGAAAGCGGTTTCGTGTTAATAACTTTTAAGCGAAAACGGTTTCGGAAATGCATATAATTACCTTGCTTAACCTTGATTATCTAAAATAGATTAAAAAATCTTTTAGAAAACACTATTGGATTTGCTCCTTTTTTACTTGTTACAAACCAACTAACTACTGATGCAAAGTCTAATGATTAGAGGGAAATCTTCCTTAGATAACAATCTAAATAATTAAGAAGCTAGAAAAGAGTAACCATCCCCAACATTATCATCTACCTTTATTTTGAAAACTTATTAATAAAAAATTAGTTATTGTATTTTAATAAAGATATTTCTTCTTCTATAGTCTTACATAATTAATCTTTAGCAGTTTTATTAGTAAAATGAAATACATTCTTATGAGATTCAGTCTTCAGGCCTAGTGCATTAGTTATTTTACTTTTTTCGTCATTATTACATTTAATAAAAAACTGGCTTATTAATTAATTCCATAAGCATATATAATGAATAAAAAGGTGATCTTAAATTAATGTAAAAAAAATGAACCTTGGACTTACTATTTGTCGTAATAATATTTTTTTTGAAGTTTCATTTAGACATGCTAAACTTCCAAACATGAAAGCATCTGATTCCCTCACAGATTTTGATCCCTTTTTTTTAGCAAGTTTTATCTGATCCCAAACGACTAGGTTTTATATTCAATATGTTTTTGTAACATTATCCTCTAAGGTTATGTTGACATATCCCGTTTTATAGACATAATACCAATGCATTTTAATCCAAACAAAATCAACGAGATATTATTGATAAGATAAATAATGCACACATTTTTTAATAGAAATCTTTTGATTAGTTTGATCTTATTTAAAAGAATAACCTCTCCCCATGGCATATTTTATACCACCTAATATATGTTTTAAGAATGTTTTATCTGTATAACTTTCTTTATTGTGTCCCAAACCTGTATAAAAGGCATGTCCCCTTTTATATTTGTGAAACCAGGCTATGGGATGATTCTCTCCATTTTCTCCTCCTTTGTATGTGCTTTCGTCTAAATACATTAAAATATTAATATTAGGATTAATATTTTTAAAATTGTACCACTCGTCAAACTTAATCCATTTATCATCTAAAAAATGAGTTGCTAGATGAGATTTATCTATGACATTTATTGTTGCTTCCTGTGGGTCTGGATGGCTCTCAAAATAAGCTCCAACTAGGAGGTTATACCAGTGCCAATCATTCTCAGTATCTGTGGCTGCATGTATACCTACAAAACCACCACCTTTAGTAATAAATTTTTTGAAAGCTTTTTGCTGTGCTTTGTTAAAAATATCGCCTGTTGTATTTAAGAATACAACAACCTTGCAGTCTTTCAAATTAGAAATCAGAACATCTGAATTTTCAGTAGTTTTTACATTAAAATGGTGCTCTTTTCCTAATTTTTTAATACTCAAAATACCAGCCTCAATTGATTGATGTCTATATCCTGCTGTTTTAGAAAAAACAATAATATTTTCGTTTTTCTGCGCGTAAGAAGTATAAAAAATAGAGGATATGATTAAAAAAAAAATAAGATTTTTTGAGAATATTGAATTTTTCATGATTTTTTGTATAAAATTTTAAGAGCTGTTTTTTTCTCTTGAGATACGCGATTTACAACTCTAGATTTAAAGATTATTTATGTTAATAAGGGGGTCTGGTAATCAGCACATGTCATATAAAGCTGATCTAATTTTTTTTAAATTTCTTTAATTTTTATATTTTTAAACCAAACTTTATCGCTGTGATCTTGAAGCCCTATGTATCCAGAATGATACTTTCCAAAGCCTTCCCAATCTTTAAATTTTGAATTAGCTACCATAGTATCCCATTTTTTTCCTGATAAAGGAAATGAAATACTAGATTTCCCATTCATAGTAACAGTTCCAAGGTTTTTCTTATGATCAATCTCTAATACACATTTATTCCATTTTCCAGCAGGATTTATATATTCGTCGGGATATCCAATTAAGTCATAAAGAGATCCTGCTTTATGAATACCGTTTCCTATAAATGAATCTGGATGTCTTTCATTATCTAAAACCTGAATTTCCGGACCGGTCATATAGGCTTCTGAGAATTTTTCATTTTCATGAACCCCCCAAAATATCCCACTATTTCCTACCTCAGATATTTTCCATTCCAATGACAAAATAAAGTTTTTATATTTTTTTCTTGAAATGATATTCTTTCCCCCTTCTTCCCCAGGTGTAAACATCAAAGCATCATCTTGAATAGTCCATTCTGGATAAATATTCTCAGATAAATAGCCTCGCCAATTGTCTAAAGTAGAACCGTCAAACAAAATTGTCCAATCATCATTGTTTTCAGATTGAGTTGATGATGCAATTTGTTGTTTTACTTCATTGTTTTTTATTTTGTTTTGTGCTTTGTTACATCCTAAAAATAGGCACAAACTAAAAACTATAATTACTCTTACCATTTTAATGCGTATTAAATTCCTAATATTTTTCGTAAATGATTCTCATCTTTAACTCCATCACTACCAGCAAAATCATCAAATCTTTTTGAGGTAGTTTCAGTAATATGATTTTTTATAAATTCTACACCTTCTATGGCACCTTGTTGAGGGCTTTTTATCACACACTCCCACTCTAAAACTGCCCAAACATCACATCCATACTCGGTTAGTTTAGAAAATACTTGTTTAAAATCTACCTGACCATCTCCAGGAGATCTATATCTTCCAGCTCTATTTTTCCAATCATTATATCCTCCAAAAGTTCCTTTTTTCCCACTAGGATTAAATTCTGCATCTTTTACATGAAAAGCTTTTATAAATTGGTGGTAGTGATCTATATATTTTAGATAATCTAATTGTTGCAAAACAAAGTGTGATGGATCGTATAAAATATTAACCCTTTTATGATTTCCCGTTGCTTCAAGAAATCTTTCAAAAGTGTCTCCATCATGAATATCTTCAACTGGATGTACTTCATAACAAACATCCACCCCTTGACTGTCAAATGTATTCAAAATAGGCAGCCATCTTGAAGCCAATTCTTCAAATCCTGTTTCTATAAGTCCTTTAGGTTGTTGCGGCCAAGGATGAACAACAGGCCACAATAAGGAACCTGAAAAAGTAGCATGTGTTTTTAACCCTAACCGTCTACTAACCATAGCCGCTTTTTTCATTTGATCAATAGCCCATTCAGTTCTTTTCTTTGGTTTTCCTTGTAACTCTTTTGGAACAAACACATCAAACATTAAATCATGAGCAGAGTGAACCGCCACTAACTGACCTTGAATATGAGTTGATAATTCCGTAATTTCTAAACCAAAAGAATTTATTTTCCCCTTAAACTCATCACAATATGTTTGACTTTCTGATGCGATGTCTAAATCTATAATACTCTTATCTAGTGTAGGTATTTGAATGCCAATATATCCAAGTTCTTTAGCCCATTTACACAACCCTTCTAACGAATTAAACGGTGCTTTATCATCCATAAATTGTGCTAAAAAAACAGCTGGTCCTTTAATAGTTTTCATGGTTTTTATTAAAATTTTTAAAAGTTACAAGTTATGGTTTTTAATCAATAGCAATCCAACTATTATCTTTTTTGAATAAAGGAGACAGCTTTTTTGATAAAACTCATCCCTCTTAAACCATCACTGATGATTGGAAACTTCCTAATCAAAGAATTACCCCCACCACTAAGTATCCCTTGTCTTATTAAAGAACTTCTCATTTATCTTTATGATTTATATTCTACTTTTTCATTTTTGAATAATAGTGCGAAAATAACCATCACCGCTATTGCAAATACTGCTGGAAAAATCCAAATATCCTGCCAACTATGAGAGCCGTCAGCTATCAGATTTTGATCTACAATTTTTCCTGCAATCCAAAATCCCACTAACATTCCCACGCCATAAGTAGCTAATGTAATTAAACCTTGAGCAGCACTTTTAACTTTTTCTCCAGCTTTAGCATCTGTATATATTTGACCAGATACAAAAAAGAAATCATAACAAATTCCATGTAAGGTTATTCCTGTGATTAACATAAAGAATAAATCTCCATTGTTACCATATGCGAATAATGTATATCTAATTCCCCATGCTAACATTCCAAAAAGAATGGTTTTTTTAAATCCATACTTTTTAAAGAAAAAAGGGAGTAATAACATAAATCCAACCTCAGAAATTTGACCTAGTGTCATTAATCCAGCCGGTCCTATTTCTAGGTTATATATAGATAATGACGCTCCTATCTCTCCTAAAAACTGTCCTGCATGCTGATAATAAAATGCAAGAGGCACACAAATTAAAACTGATGATAAAAAGAAAACTAAAAAATTTCGATCATTTAATAATTTTAATGCATCTAGCCCTAAAATATCTGAAATAGTTACTTTTTCTCTTTTATTTATAGTGGGAGGAGTACTTGGTAAAGTAAAACTAAAAACACCCAAAATTGCAGAAACTATACCTGTCATTAAAAAAGTATTCTTTAACGCTCCATTAGCAATATTCTCGGCAGAATCCCAATTAAAAATTAAACTAATAAATAAAAAACCAACCAATACCCAGCCAACTGTACCCCATACTCTTATTTTTGGAAATTGTTTTGCTGGATCAGACATTTGATTAAATGAAACAGAATTCACCAACGCTAAAGTTGGCATATAAGCAATCATATATCCTAAAACATAAGGATAAAAAACTGAAAATTCAGTAGCTTGATACATTAAATACATTAAAACAGCTCCTGTAATATGAAGAACACCAAGAATTTTTTCAGCATTAAAAAAACGATCTGCTATCAAGCCAATAATAAAAGGAGCAATAATTGCACCCCAAGATTGAGTAGAATAAGCCATTGCAATTTCTCCACCGGTTGCTTTTAAAGTATTGGGTAGATATATCCCCAATGTAACAAACCAGCCTCCCCAAATAAAGAATTCGAGAAACATCATAAAGGAGAGCTGAAATTGGATTGACTTTTTCACAATTAAATGATTTTATGGTGTTATTATGTAGTTTTTTATTATTTCAAATTACTTGCTGATTTTAATAACAAATCTCGTGTAGCTTTAATTCCATCTCTTTCATTTAATCTGTCTCCCTCATATTCTACACCTATAAAACCAGTATATTCAGCATCTTTTACAATTTGTAACATTTTTAAAAAATCAATAGTAGTTTCATTACCAGCCTCATCAAAATCATAGGATTTTGCACTTACTGCTTTGGCTGCAGGCATCATCAATTCTGTTCCTTTATATTTATCTGGATACACTTCAGCACAATCTCCCCATTTTTCATTCATGTTTTTTCTTTTTGTACACCAATTTCCAAAATCTGGAAGTGTTCCACAATTTTCCATATTTACATCATTAATAGCAGCCATTAACTTATCAGGATCTGAAGACAACCATCCATGATTTTCACACAAAACATTAATGTTTTTTGTTGCAGCGTATTCAGATAGTTTTCTCAATCCATCCACTACAGATGTTTTCCAAATCTCCGAGTCGTTGGTTCCAAAAGTATTGACACGAATAGAATGACATCCCAATATTGCTGCAGCATCTATCCATCGCTTATGATTTTCAACAGCCTGATCTCGCTTAGACTCATCTGGGTCAGCTAAATCACCTTCATCATCTACCATAATTAAAACATTTTGTATTTTTTCTCTTTCACTTAGGGTTTTTAGCGAATCTATAACAACATCAAATCCTAATTTTTCAATTTCATACTTATATAACTGACTTACATACTCTAACCCTTCAAACCCCATTTGTTTTGCTTGAAATGCAAAATGAAAAGGTGACTTCTTATTTTCTTCAACATATCTATGAAGTGACCATTGAGCAAGTGACAACTTAAAAAATACTCCTTCATTTAATTGTACTTTTTCTGAGAGAATTGTTTGTTTTTTTTTACCAGTCTTACAGCTTGTTGTTGTAACACCTATAATTAAAAGTACTATAAAGATTGTTTTTGAGATAATTGTTGAATTCATGTTATTTATAAAATTTATATCATTTTAGGATGCTCAAAGTATGACATCATACTTAAAATTATGTGTATAATTGTTCAGTGAAAAATTTTAAACAAATTTAAACGTTACTGATTAATTTTTTTTTCGAAAGGCTACAGGTGTACATTTTTCTTGTTTTTTAAACATGGTGGCAAAATATTGACTTGTTGAAAAACCACATTGATATGCAACATCTGAAATATTCATCTCTAGATGTTCAAGCAATAGCTGTTTAGACATTTCTAGACGCTTTAGCATAAGATACTTCATTGGCGTCAGATTTGTTAGTTGCCTACAATGAAATGTAAAACGTGTTAGACCAACTCCTGAAGATTTTGCCATTTTTTCTACGGTCCAATTCTCAGATAAATTAACATTTAACTCTTTTAAAAATAATTGAACACTCCTTGAACTGTCCATCAACTTTTCATCTAATTGAACCTCTTCAACAGCGACTAAATCTAAAATAAATAATAATAAATTATTGACTAATAACCGTATTTTAGATGCATTACTTCCCTTATTGTCAGAATCTACAGCTTTACCAATTCGTTGAAAACAATCCAAAATTCGTTTATCTGCTTTCCAACAAAATTTTTCATTCTGACGTAAAATATTTGTTAACTTTTCTAAATCTTTTGGTGCTAAAATAATCCAATCTGGCCATGACCAATTTTGGTGAGGTCTGCGAACATTTAAATCTAAAATGATCCAATAGAATTTTCCCATACCGATAACTGGACTTCCTACCTTATGAACCTCCCATGGCCTAGTAACAGTTAAATTATTAGGAAGCAATTCTAATGTTTGATTTTCTTGAGAATACGGCATAGATCCAGATTCCAAAAAATGAATTTCTATTCCTTCATTTCTATGCCAGTCTAATCCCCAATCTTGCGGTTCATTGGCATCCCAATATCCAATACTATTGAGTCCTATAGTATCTTCAGAGAGTCTTTTTCCTGGATAAGTATGCCTTGCTAAAGCATTAAATTTTAATTTTTTTCTATTGACAGCATCAACTAAAGGGAGGCAAGTATCTACTTGATATTCTATCCCATCTTCCTTAAATGGTAATATATTTTGTATATTTATTTTCACTGAAAAATTTTGAACATAATAAGCCCGCAAATTAATTAATTTGGCTTAGAAAAATGCAATTTTTTATGCATAAAATTCAGAATTTTGTAATTAAAAGTCTCAAAAATTTTAATAAATGAACAATAACAAGGAAAAAATAGAGGATAGTCAATTTGATGCTATAGTGGTAGGAACAGGTATTTCTGGAGGTTGGGCTGCAAAAGAACTTTGTGAACAAGGTCTTAAAACACTTGTCCTAGAAAGAGGTAGAATGGTAAAGCACATAGAGGACTACACAACTGCACACCTTGATCCGTGGGATTTACCAAATGGAGGAAAGACTACTCAAGAAATAATAGATAGGAAGCCTAAACAAAACCGAACTGGCTACACAACACAACCAGCAAGAGAACATTTTTTTGTTGACGACGTTAAGCACCCATATAATGAAGAAAGAAGATTTGATTGGATGAGAGGATATCATGTTGGAGGAAGGTCTTTAATGTGGGGAAGACAAAGTTATAGATTAAGTGATTTAGACTTTGAAGCTAATAAAAAAGATGGCATTGCTGTTGATTGGCCTGTCCGCTACAAAGAAATAGAACCTTGGTATGATAAAGTTGAAGAATATATTGGTGTTAGTGGACAGAATTTAGGGCTAAAACATTTCCCAGATCAGAAACTTCTTA
>Ga0228634_1001319_pt1 | contig 14607 bp, 9 predicted proteins | sample 42DmetaG_FD_190063 | JGI IMG/M metagenome (GOLD analysis project Ga0228634, IMG submission 190063) | Seawater microbial communities from Monterey Bay, California, United States - 42D | ecosystem: Environmental > Aquatic > Marine > Coastal | place: USA: California | collected 2016-09-27 | reverse complement strand
AAATTATGACAGAAAAAGGCTTAAAAAAGGTTTATTTGATTACAATAATAGATGATGCTTCTCGGTTAGTGGCGCATTCAGAGTTTTCTTTAAATGAGCAAGCTGTTTCTATTGAAAAAATATTAAAAGAAGCAGTGATGCGTAGAGGGTTGCCAAATCGGTTAATTGTAGATAATGGCTCTGCCTATAAAAGCTCATCACTTCAGGAGATATGCGCCCGCCTTGAAATCCGTCTTATTCATTGCCGCCCTTATGAGCCAGAAGCAAAAGGTAAATTAGAGCGTTGGCATCGGACAGTACGTGACCAATTCATTAATGAGTTAAACTTATCACTTATAAAAAATCTTGAAGACATAAATATCCGTATATTGGCATGGGTTGAGGAAATATATCACAAGCATAAACATAGCTCATTGGATACTCAAACCCCGCTAGAAAGATATCGAAAAGATGTAGTGAACATTAGACATTTAGGAGAAAAAGCCAAATGTATTGATGAGATCTTCTATCATCGAATCAAAAGACATGTTAAAAAAACAGGTGTGATTAATTATAATGGTAATGAATATGAAGTACCATATGAATATGCTTCAACTTACGTTAACCTTGTTGTTGACCCTTATGTTGAGCAACCTAAATATCTTGAATCATTAGAAGGTAAAAAAATTGCAGATGTAGTGCCATTAAATGCCATTAAAAACACTTATCGTGAACGCCAGCGACCCACCGAAGCAAAGCCAACAAGAAAAACTAAATCATCTTCTGTAGTGGAGGATGCACTTGAATCCTACCAAGGTAGATTTAAATTGGAGGACAAATGAAGCTTCTTGCACATTTTGGCTTAAAGTATCTACCATTCCATAAAAGCAATACTATACTATGGAACAACCGATCTCTCAGCGAACTGCAGACAAAATTTGTTAGATTATTGGAATTACCAGGGATAGGTATTTTAACTGGAGAATATGGTCTTGGCAAAACTATGGCATTACGAAAAATTGCAAAAGAGGTGAATCCTCATATGTATCATGTAATTTATATTGCAGAAACTGGATTCTCCAGGAATGAATTTTATCGTATTTTAGCAAGGAAGTTTGAAGTAGAAGTGGCTTATAGGCGATCTGATCTTTGGCATAATATAAGAGAGAAAATTATTGATTTAAAAACTAATCGCAAAATATTGCCAGTTCTTATTATAGATGAAGCGCAAAGTTTACCCCATGACTTCTTCATTGATTTAAGTTCATTTTTAAATTTTAATTATGACTCTGAAGATATGATAACAATATGGCTTGTGGGGAATAAGCAGGTTTTACACAAGATTAAGCAGAGTCGATATGATTCTTTAAAATCTAGAATTAGAATTTGTCATGAATTGCAGCAAATTAAAGACTTTGAAGAATTTAAAAGTTTTATTGAATTCGGTTTTACAGAGGCAGGATGCAAAACAAAATTACTGTCAGATTCTAGTCTCAGAATTTTAAAAGATGCAACAAAATCTGTACCTAGAAAAATTTACAATGTCATTGCAAACTGCCTTGAAGTTGCTTATGAAGGAAACTTAACTCATATCTCAGATGAACTTTTAGAAAATGTTTTAAAAGAAATGCTGTAAACATTATTAAATACTATAAAAGTTGCTTATAAAATTCAAGCGGTTTTTTGGATTGTGAGACGGTGTGAAATATTTAGCTGAGTGGAGCCGTGGCGTAGCTCAGGCGAAGCTAAATATTTGATGTTGCAGAGTTTTGTATAATACGCATTTAACATGGGATAAAAGATGCCAAATAGCGTGAGGCGTAACAGTCAAGACCCCGAAGCACATATAGAGCCTTTAATTTATAGAGATGGTCATAATATTAACTCAGAAGAAGTGTTGAATAAAATGGTTGATTTGGGCTTTTTAACCAAGCTGCAGTTAGAGGGTATAAATTATTATCATTATAACGATAGTTTAGAAAAAAATAATCTAGATCCTGAAGAATATTTATCTGCACAAGAAAACAGATTTTTAATTGATCCTAAGATACCATACAAAGCATTAGAACAATTAGCTACGATATGTAATTTTACCGTTGATAAGAAAAAACTTTATATAAATCCAAACTTTGCAAAAATAGTAAAAAAATACTCACAATTAAATAAAACTCCCCTATTACTTTGGTTAAAAGAAAAATCTAAAACTATTGCATCTAAACTTAACGATATTGAAAAAATATATGGCAAAATATTATTACATAGCAATATATTAATTGCTAAGATTAATGACTTTAAGCTCAAAGCAATATTGCAAAAAAACTATAATCAGACCAATAAAATGATTTTTTTACCTAATGATTATATAGTGGCTCTTAAGGAAGAAAGGAAAAATATTGAAAAATTAGTTTTAAAATCAGGATTTGCAGTAAAAATAAAATAAACAATGAGCGATATAAGAGACAATATTAAAATTATAGATATTTCAAATCTTGATGTAAAATCCAATTATGTCGACATCCATTATGATATATACCAATACATAAACTACATATCCAACAAAGATATAAAAAGATCAACAAGATACAATGACCTATTAAAAGGTGATGTTATACGCCTATCAAAATTAATGACTATTGGAGAATTTAAAGCACATGAATTTGATGCAGAATGCGATCACTACCCTGGTTTTATTGATAATTTAGCATATAACATAAAATGGGTAGGCTATAAAAAGTATACAGGTAGAGAGTATTATTACACGCCAACTTACATAGATAATTATATAAAAACATTAGATGATAATTATCAAAAACATTTAAATCTTCCATTACAGCAACAAGAAGAAAAAATAACAAAATATCTCATTTCAGATTGTTCAAAAAAAGATCATGAACTGATTAAGGGATCGCCAATTGGTTATTTAACAACTTTTAGTGAATATTGTTCATTTGATAAGATTAATTTCCCTCATGTAAGAGTGCTGTTGCTCAATTTAATTTCACAGCTTGAGTCAAATAATTGGTATAGTGTAGAATCATTAATTTATTATCTAAAACTAAATCATCCTTATTTCCTTATCCCAAGAAAACCTGAATCCATAAAGGATTCAAAAGAAAAAAATCGTTATAAAGGTATTTATGAAAATAATAGCAATTACAATGATATCAAATCTTCAGATAAAAACGCATTTGAAAAAGTAGAGGGTAGATTTGTAGAAAGATTTTTAGAATACATACCTTTTCTTATGGGATATACAGAACTTGCCTATGATTTTACTAGGGGTGGTGATATATCACCAAGTATAGGAAAGTTAGTTGCGTTTAAGCCTACTTTAAAACTTTCTCACTATATGAACAAATCAATTGAAGAAGCAAAAATAACGGTGCAGCCCAATTTTGAAATATCCATTGAATCAGAAATATACCCTGCTCAAATTATGAGTGAATTAACAAGTATGGCTAAAGTTATAAAAAAAGATATTATAACTCAAGTCAAACTTGAAAAAAATATGGTGTTGCAGAAAATTGCAAAAAATTCTAATTTTGACCCTATAGAATATTTAAAGAAAATTTCAAGAGCAGAATTACCTAATAACCTACAGATAGAGCTTAAGGAATGGATGAAGCAATCAGATTCCTTTATACTTTATGAAGACATGCATCTTTTTGAAAGCTCATCTGAATTTGCATCAGTAAAAAAGATTGCCGTAGATAGTATAAATAAAAATTTGAACATTATAAAAAATAGCACTGAGTTGTATCATCTGATGGAAGAAGATGAAGAAATTCCTGTTAAGAAAGTTACGCATAAGGATGAAAAATTCTTAGAGCTGCCTTCTGAATACAAAACAATATTTAAGAAAGTAAAAAATGCTAAAATCTCTATTTCTAAAAATTTAGAGAAATTACAAATTAAAAAGGAAATTATAATTAAATTATTTTTCCACAGTTCAAATCAATTAAAGATTATAAGTAGTAAGTTACTTGATAAAGGATGTGTATTTAGTGTTAACGATAATGAAAAATCTATCACTATTTTACAAAAGAATGAGACTTTACTAAAGGAAGTTTTTAAAGATATTAGTAACCAATTTCAATTAGATATAAAAGATAAATGAAGCCATTAATTCTACAGAGTGATCACAGTATATTGCTAGAAGTTGAAAATTCACAATATCATGAATGTAGAGATTTCTTAACTATATTTGCAGAATTAATCAAATCACCTGAATTTATTCATACTTATAAAACCACCCCACTCTCTCTTTGGAACGCTGCAGCATTAGATCATTCATTAGATAAAATATTAGGCGGAATAGAAAAGTATTCTAAATATTCCCCTCCTCATAATGTTCTAAATGACATTAAAGAGTGGTATCAACAATATGGAAAGTTAATTTTAAAAAAACATGACGATGATTTTTTAATTTTATCATCCAATGATTCATTTATTTTTGATAAAATAACAAATAATAAAAATTTAAAAAGTTTTTGGCAATCTAAAGAAGATAATAGCTTATTAATTAAAAAAAATGATCGTGGAAATATTAAGCATGCACTAATCAAAGCTGGTTATCCTGTCAAAGATTTATGTGGTTATATAGCTGGAGAAGAACTTGCTGTAAAATTAAGAGAAGTGGATACCAACGGTAATAACTTCACATTAAGAAATTATCAAAAAGAAGCAGTTGATGCATTTTATCAAAAAGGAAAATATACTGGTGGAAGTGGCGTTATAGTTCTTCCATGTGGCGCAGGAAAAACTATTATAGGTCTTGCAGTTTTAGCTAGTATCTCAAATCATACTTTAGTAATTACAACAAATAATATTTCTGTTAAACAATGGCAAAACGAGATATTAAGTAAAACTAGTGTTTCTAGAGATGATATAGGAGAATATACTGGAGCTAGCAAAGATATAAAGCCGATTACAGTTACAACCTATCAAATGATAACTCATAGAAAATCAGCAGATCATGAAATGCAGCATTTAAAAATATTTACTGAAAGAAAGTGGGGACTAATTATATATGATGAAGCGCATACACTGCCTGCTCCAGTTTTTAGTATAACAACATTTATTCAGGCTAAAAGAAGACTTGGAATGACTGCAACCTTAGTAAGGGAGGATGGAAGAGAAGATGATGTTTTCGCATTGATTGGTCCAAAAAGATATGATATCCCGTGGAAAGTATTAGAAAACAACGGATACATAGCTGAAGCATTTTGCATTGAATATAGAGTCAGTTTAAGTAAGAAATTGCAACAATCTTATGCTTATGCCGAACCTAGGCAGCAATTTAGAGTAGCTGCTGAGAATTTAAAAAAATTAGAGCTATTACAGGAATTAATAAAAAAACATTCACAGGATCAGATATTGATTATTGGGCAATATATTAGTCAACTTCAAGAAATTGTAAAATTATTAAATTTACCTCTTATCACTGGAAAAACTGTAAATAAAAAAAGAGAAGAGTTATATAATAAGTTTAAGAGTGGAGAAATAAATGTATTAGTCGTATCTAAGGTTGCTAATTTTGCAGTTGATTTACCTGATGCTAATATATTAGTTCAAATGTCGGGCTCTTACGGCTCTAGGCAGGAAGAAGCACAAAGATTGGGTAGAATACTCAGACCTAAAAAGAAACATTCTTTTTTCTATAGTTTAGTTAGCCATAACACTGTGGAGCAAGATTTTAGTATAAATAGACAGCTTTTTCTTTTAGAACAAGGATATAAATATGAAATTCGTTATGGTTAATTGTGAATTCTTATTTAACCAAAATTTTTAATTTAGGTGTATTTTTATATAAACTGTTTTTTTACTGAATATGTTTTACAGAAATCATTAAATACAACCTTTGTATCTCTCTTATTACCATATCTATAGCCTTAGACCACTTTTTAACCTAAAAGTTCATAGTTCCCTTAATAAATCAAAAACTGATTTTATTTAATTAAACCAGTTAGCTAAATCACTCAGATATGAAAATAGAGTGTGCTAGAGCCTCTATAAAAGGATAAGAGCTACAAACACACAAAAATACGCTTACAATAGTGAATTTACCCCTAGAAAATTAAAATCGACTCTTTTGTCACCAGTTGCCTCAAACCCCGAATATGATTAAGAAACCTTATATTATATGTTGACATGTAAATAATTTGTGGTTTATATAAATATTACATAATGTAAGTTTACTTAAACTAGATGAACCCAAAAATTTTAGCTAGCGAAGCTGCTGATATTTTAAATATTTCTTTACAAGGGCTGCATAAGCAATTGAAAACAAAGAAGTTAAAATACTCAAAATTACGTAATAGAATTTATTTTGAGCATAATTCTTCTATTGAAATATTTAAAAATTTTAAATCTGTTTGCAAAACTATGGTATTTCTTCTTGTAAAAGGCGGAGTAGGGAAATCAACTTTATGCAGAGAAACTGCCATAAGATCAACTTTACTAGGTAAAAAAGTATTAATTATTGAATTGGATCATCAAGGTAATTTGACTAAATCATTTAATATTGACTCTTCAAAGTACCCCGTCTTGATTGATTTATTAGAAAATCCTGATCTTGATATAAAAAAATCTATAGCTAATGCAGCTCCAGGATTAGACATTATAACAAGTAGATATGACAACTCTGTTCTTGATAATTTTATTATGTTAAAAGGAATACCCTTATATAAAATTTTGAAAAATAAAATATCCACATTACAAAAGAAATATGACGTCATATATATAGATTGCCCTCCCTCGCTGGGACAAGTAGTTACTGCAGCAGTTTTATGCGCAGATTTATTAATTTTACCTACTACTCCATGTGATTTTAGTGATTCAGGAATAGATATTACTGTAAGAGAGATAGAAAAAATTACTTCTAATTATGATATAGATAAAATTCCTATTAAAATTGTGCTAAATCAATTTGATAATAGAGAAAGAGACTCTAGAGATACTTATACAAGTTTAATAAAAAATCAAACTTACGGAAAAATGATGTTAGATTGTTATATAAGAAAATGTAAGGACATAGAGAAGTACAGAAGAGCACATAGTACTATATTTGAAACTACAACTTCTAATTATGGAAGAGAAGATATAGATATATTTACTAGAGAAATACTAGACATAAATTCACATACAAATAATTCATAGGTAAATTATGACTAATTCCATAAATAATGACAAATTTACCCCTAAAAGGCATGCTCCCTATTTACTATATGATGAATTAATAAAGAGCAAAGAACTTCATAATGATATTCAAAATATTCTATTAGTTAATCCATACGAAATAACAAATTGGAAGTATCATGATCGTCCTACTAGTGAATTGGGAGATATAGATTTACTAGCAAAAGAATTTAAAGAAATAGGTCAAATTGTACCTTGTATTGTTAGACCAATTATAAATAATAAAGACACTCATGCAAAATATGAATTAATTGCAGGAGAAAGAAGGTGGAGAGCCGCAAAAAAATCAGAAGTAAAATTAAAAGTAATTGTTTCTAGTCTTACAGATAAAGAGGCTGCTTTAGTACAAAGCTCTGAAAATTCAAAAAGAAAAGATTTATCAGATTATGCAAAATTTTTAAGTTATTCTTCTTTAATCAAAAATAATATTCTTACACAAACAGATTTAGTAAATAAATTAAGTTTTTCTAAAAACAAAATATCTAGAATACTATCCTTTAAAAACATTCCATTGGATGTAGTAAAATCACTAAAGGACATGTCTAAAATTAGCGCTCGCACTTCTAGTGCAATAGTGCAAATTTGCGCCAAAGGAGAAATGCATAAGAAAGCAATAATAGATCTTTCTTCTAATATAATGACAGGTAAAATTGGACATGAAAAATTATCTATACTAGTAGATAAAAAAATAAATGGTGATGCTACAAATAAACTCAATCAAATATTTGTAGAGAAGGATTTAATATTTACAATAAAAGATAAAAAGAAAATAACTATAGAATTTTCAAATAAATTTTCTTTTTCAATAAAAGAAAAAAATAAAAGCGAATACTTAATTAAAAAACTTAAAAATCTATATTATGAAATATTAGATGATAGTTAAGAAATGTATCCCGCGGGATACATTTCTTAAAAGAAAGCGCCAACTTTCTTTTTAGTTTATTAGCTAACGTATAACTAATTAAAATCCTATACAAGTTATACATTAGTTGTTTTTTTAGTTCAACTGTTTTGTATATTATTATGACCACACTTCATTTATTAAACCCTTCTTTAGCCTTATTAATAGGTGAGTCGGAATCTATTTTATTTAATCAAATATCATACTGGATATCTAAATGTGGAAGAGGTATATTAGGCCAAAATGGTTTATGGATATATAATTCTCTTCCGGAATGGCACAAGCAATTCAGATATTGGTCTATGTATAAATTAAGGAAAACTATTAAATCTTTAGAAGACTTAGGATTGATCAAATCTATAAAAGCAAATGCAAAGAAATGGAATCATACTAAATGGTATACTGTTAATTATAGTCAATATAAAAAAATAATTAAAAAGATAAAAGTAGATAAAAACATTGCTGAATATTCTGCTTTTTCTACAATTAACCATTTCAATGAGGATTCTAATATTCACTCTAAAAACAACAAAAAGTGGTCGACAGATCGATCTGTTGAAACCCAGCAGATCATAATAACAAAGAATAACTATACAAATAAATCTTCTTATAAAAAACTCTACACAAACTTAAATTTAAAGAAAAAGAGAGAAGAAATTAAAATAAACTCCAAAGAAAAAGAAATGTTAGATAAAATGCTTTATGTATGGAATAAAGTATTTGAATACTCGGCAAAGCCAATCAAAGCTTATAGCAATAAGAATAATGATAAAGCTTTAGTTAAACTCTATAAAACAATATTTAGTAATGATTTAGATAAATGGAGAGAATATGCATGCAAAGTAAATAGCAGCCAATTCCTAATGGGTGAGAAAAAAACAAAAAATAACTTTAAGGCAGTATTTTCATGGTTAATAAAAGAAAATACGATAGAAAAAATCCAAAATGGAGAATACGGAGTGGGAGATAGAGAGCTAGATATGAATAATATATCAAAAAATATAGAAGAGAAAAAAGAAGATGTAGTAAATAAAATGGACAAGAAGATATCAGAATATATGAAAATAAAAATAAACGATGGGAAAGAAAGAGAAGAATTTAAAGAATACGTGGAAAAGGCAAGTCTAACAGAAGATGATAGTTATGGGATATTAAAAAACATAATAAAACAAGTGCCAAAAAATTATATACTGGAAAGAGAAGAATATAAGGGAATAAAAGAAAATTTATACGAAAGTTTTGTAATGAAGAAATATCTAGGATCTACTAAATTAGACATTAGAAATAAAATAAGGGAAAAAACTAGAGAAATAGATGAAATAACTAATATTAAAGGTAAAATGAAAATATTGAGAGAAATAGAAGAAAAGATAAAAACAAAAGAGTTTATAGAATACAGTACGCAAAGAAACAAAGAAATTGGAGACTATAGCTCAGGATTATTAGAATCAATATTACTGTCAAATTCAAAAAAAGAGTCTAGGTATTTAAAGGGTTCATCAGGAGAAAGCTCAATAAGAGATTTAGTAATATGATCAATAGAAACAATAGAAGAAACTATAAATGCTGCTTTTTTAATATTAAGAGCAACTTCAGGTAAAGAATAAAGAGGATGAAAAGATAAGGATTTAATAACAGAAAAAGCAACAGTTGAATCAATTAAATAAGGAATAGTTTTAGCAGAAAAAGAAGTATCGCTAGGAGAGACAATTAATTTATTAGAAGATGCGCAAGAAATAGCAGAAGAAGTAAATAAAGAAATAGTAGAAAATGCAGAATAAGAAAGGCCAAATGGAGTAAAGGACAGAGCGGCGGGTAAAGAAAAGATCATAGTTAAAGAAGTAGCTAAAGCGACTTCGTTGAAACAATTATCTAAAAAGCTGTCAGAATTAGACTCTAAATGATTATTAATATTGTTGGTAATTCTTTCTTGAGCGAGATTTTGGTATAAATCAGAAATAAGTAATTTAGAAGAATATCCAATAGTGCTGATTAAAGGTAAAGAAAATTTAGTAAAAAAAGAGTATTTAGGATTATTGTTAGATAAGGTAAAATACCCTAAAGAAGAAAAAACAAAATGAGCGGTAATCCAATAAGAATTCTCTTGTGGTATATGTGAAAGTAATTGATCAATTTGGGATGAAGTACCATTTGAAAAAATGGGAGAAATAATCTCTTTTAAAAAATATTTATATAAATGAGAATTTTCTAATAATTCAGAAGAAGTTAAAAGTACAATACCCAAATCACTTTTTTTTAGAGAATCAAAGTTTTTTTCAGCTTTTTGATATAAGAGCGTTAATTGAGTATTAGTTTGTTTCTCATGTGAATATTGATCAAGTTTTTGATTAGTTAATAAAGATAGTTTTTTAAATAATTTTTCATCATTATAGTTCACAACTTCTTGGGATGAATCTAATATCTGCATTAATCCTGAAATTTTAGGAGTATTGCTATTTAAAGCTATATAAGGCACACCTAAACTAGCCGCAGCTATAGTATGATGAAATCTACCAGATACTAAGATAGAAGATGATTCAATTATATTCAGCCAATCATCAAGAGAATTAGCTTCATAAACCTCAATTTTCCTACCAAAATTTTGGCTCATATATTCCAGAAATTCCCTATCATCTTTTGCTGGAGAAGCTTTAGCACCATATAAAAATTTTATATTATAATCTTGCTTCTCTAAACTTTCCAAATATCGATTAAAGTCGCTAAGGCCTTGTGTAAAATCTTGAATATTTCCACGTTCAGAAGAAGGTATATTTAATTGCAACCAAGTGGCGGAACCAGATATTAAAATCAATTTGGGATCTTTTAATACTTGTCCTATTTCATAATGATCTTTTATATAAATAGGCATACAATCAAAACATTCTGCAGCATTTATATTTAATTTCTTCATAGTGTATAAGCTAACAGGCTCTCTAATTGCAGCATAATCAATATTTTCATACACTAACTTATACACAGCAGTTTCTTCAGAAGTTATATGAATAGTTTCGTCATGTTGAGGATAAGGAGAATGATTTAAAATTTCAACGTGTTTAGCGTATTTGGTTTTAGAGATATATGCCACGTATAAAAGGCTGGAGGGAGCAGGATTTAATCCATGTAAGGTACCCTCCCCATTAAAAATAACAGCATCATGGGTTTTTATTAATTGTATTAATTTTGGGTTATCGTTTTCAAATTGTTGTAACACCTCTTGATTTATAAAACCCTTCTTAGTATTAGGAGCTGATTTTATTTTATATGTTTCAGTTATAGAAAGGGGTGTTACTTTATGGCCTAATGCTTTCATTTTTTCAATCAAAGCTGTGCTAGTTGCTGTACAACCAAAATGATACCAATTAGTAGTGTCATTTAATAATAGAATTTTCATTTTAGCTCCATAAATTTGTTATAAGTTAAATATTTTTTATTAAATTTAATTTCTTTTATAAATTTATAATAGTATGTGTCGTTACCAATTTTTAATTTTTTAGAATCACATATATATTTTTTATAATCTTTTAAAAATGAAAAAGTATCCCCTTCTAGATTATAAAAACAGATCATTTTATTTTTAGATTTTAGATCCTTTAAAACATCAGGTGGTAATCCTTCATAACTACCTAATCTGTATATAGAATTTAAGTGGGATTTAGAATAAATAAACAATAAATTAAGGTTACCTTCATTATCTATTAATATAAAATATAAATCTAAGTCATTTAAATAATATTCAACAATGTTATATCTGTAAGTTAAAGATTTAAAAAATTTTTTAAATTCATCTTTTAATAAAATTGATTTATTATTGATAATATGTAGGTTTAAAAGTGTGTTAGTGATTTTATTAAAATAATCAGAACTACTATTTGAGATAGATTTTAGGATTATACTATTTGTATCATCTTTTAATTTAGGTATGTATCCCTTGATTAAATTTTCATTAAATGCATCTACTGCAATCCTTTCATCAGCTGCACCAGTTAATAAATATATGTCTATATCTATATCACAAGCTTTTAAATTTTTAGCAAATTCTATTCCATTCATTTCTGGCATATCATAATCGACAATCACACTGGTAATGATATTGAATCTCTCATTATCTTGTATTTTTTGAAATAAATGAGAAAGATTATACTCAATTCTTTTATGATTATGGATTTCTTCTTCTATGGGTTTGATTTTATCAAAATACCATAAGCTCTTGCTAAAATTACTTTTAATATAATTCAAAGCATCTTTTTGATTAGAAAAACAGATTAAATTAGAGTTATTAAATCTATACTTTATACTATCTAGAAAATCTTGTTGATCATCAACAAATACAGTTAATGTAGGAAAGTAGCAGAGATGTACAGGTTTATAATCTAGCATAAAATTTTAAACAATAGGAAACTTTAATAAAAATTCAGTAAACTGTCCTTCAGTAGAATTACATGTTATATCACCTTTAATTAAATTCATAGAAACTTTACAAAAAGAAAGACCTAATCCAGTACCTTTTTTATTTTCACTATAGAATGATTGAAAAATACTATCAATATTGATTTTTGATATTCCTGGGCCATTGTCACGAAAAATTAAATAATTAAATCTTATTGATTGCTCAGTACGAATTAAAATATTTAAATCTTTTCTAGAGGTTATATAAAAAAGACTATTATTGATTAAGTTATATATTACATGAGCTATCATTTCTCTATCACCTAAATAGGTAAAATCATAATTGATGTTATTTACTATTATTTTTTTATTTTCTTTAGACAATGGGTAATTATTGATGGAATATTCTACAGTATCAAAAATTGAATACAGTGATAGAGTTTTTTTAATTTTAGGACCTTTTATGTTTTTTAGTAAGGTGTCAATAAAAGAAGAAGATTTTTTTATTACCTTTTCAATTTTTAAGAACATGTTTGTAGAATATAAATTCTGACTAATTGCGGGATCAGTAAAATTTTTAATTGTTAATAAATAAGTTCTCATCTCATGCGCAATAGCACCTCCAAATAGTTCAGCAATTTTAACTTTTTGTTCAAAGGCAATTTGACGTCTTTTTGTAAATATAAAGATAATTAGAAAAGAGAATAAAAATGTGTATATTAATAAATAATTGGTAGCAATATTATTACTAAAATCAATGTGGCCTTTAATTAGATAATATACAGTAAATGATAATATAATCCCTAATACACTTAAAATTAAAAAAGAAAGCCAATCTGTTAAAAAAGCTAAAAAAAATAGAGATAAAACTGAGTTTATAATGCAGATATTAGACCAATGCTCAATTATTAGAATAAAAAAATTGGAAAATGGCAATGTTAATATTAATGTTATATGCCAATAGTGTGGAAAAATATTATGCAGATTTTTTGGCCAGTAGGGTTTTAATAATAATAAGAGGCACAATATTATAACTAGTATTCTTAGAGAAAGTATTAACCATATATTTTGTTGAGTAAAATCCCACATAAAATAAGGAAAAGTATAAGTTATACAAAAAAATATGCTAAATGCAAAATAGTCTGCTCCATTTTGCTCTACTGCTTTTGAAGAATATGTTAGAATATATTTTACAAGGTATTTAAGCTTTTGAATAAATAAGGTAGAAGTTTTTGTATTTAAATATCTTATTAGTTTAATTTTTATTTGTGCAAAACTTTTATATTTTTGAGTAATATATAACGTTCCAAATATAAAAATTCCTACAGTTGTTGTAATCAATGGAGTAAGATATGAGAAAAATAAGCAAGATAAGATAAAAGGAGGAGAAATAAAATATACATATTTTTGCAAAATTCTATATGAAACTTTGAATCCTAAAATTCCTGTAATTAATGGAATGCCTATATAGCAACTCCAGATAGATTCAATGAATACAATTACATTAATTATAGAATAGTCCATTATAGCAATTGAAGAAGAAATTACGCCAATAAAAAATGTACTTAATCTAATTGTAGCTAGATTATTAAATATGTTAAACTTATTCAATATATTTTTAGTCATTATTAATCCAGAAGAATTTAAATGTGCATCTGCTTTGCACATAACAATAACTAGCACTGTAGTTACTGTAAAACCTTGTAGAACAGGAGGAAGTAAGTTTTTGATTAGATCAAAGAAATTATAAGACTGAGGTAATAATAATGAAGATAAAGCCATTATTGATATAATCCATATCAAAGCACTACGTACTAACCCGTATATGTACATTGATTTTTTAGCAACAAGAGGATTATCTATTAACAATAATCTTTGCACAACAATCGGTTGTAACATATGCGTTGGTAACATAAAAAATATAAATAGAGTCAAATATTTTAAAAAATCCTTGTGATCAAAAATAGTAAAATTATTATCAGATGTATTATTTAATACTTCTAAAATACCTCCAGCTTTATTAGTAGTATAATTCGCTAATATAGGAATAAAGATAAGCATTAAAAAACATTTAATAGCATCAAGAATAGTAATGGCACGAATTCCTCCAGTACAGGAATATAATAATATTACTGTAGTTGAGA
>Ga0228634_1001316_pt1 | contig 14627 bp, 14 predicted proteins | sample 42DmetaG_FD_190063 | JGI IMG/M metagenome (GOLD analysis project Ga0228634, IMG submission 190063) | Seawater microbial communities from Monterey Bay, California, United States - 42D | ecosystem: Environmental > Aquatic > Marine > Coastal | place: USA: California | collected 2016-09-27 | reverse complement strand
AACCAGTTTTGGGCGGATCGCGATCTAGTTCAAGCCGCGCGCTTGGCTTTCCTGCACGATGCTGAACTCCCGTGCGCCGATCTGCACACCCGTTTCCAGCGTATCGAACATCACCGTCGTCTGGCCGCCGCCTTCGTTGGTGATGATCCATTCGCGCAAAGCCACGGGGTTTGCGGTGAACACCAAGCGGATATTACCCAGCTGGGGTTGTTCGGGGTCCTGCAACACGACCGAGGTTGCGGTCCCGTTGTAATCATAACCCGCCAATTGCCCCGATGCCGATAAATCCACGTTCCGTGCAAGGATATGGGTCAGAGGCGTGCGCCGCAGAGGATATTGCTCGGGGGGCGTGTTGGACACCGGATCAAAGATCGCGACCTGCCCGCCCCCGGCAATCACCAATGCATCACTGTCGTCATAATCAAACCGGGCGCGCCCCGGACGCCGCATCAGCAACGTACCAGTGGAAACAGACCCATCACCATTCACCTGCGTGAAATCCGCCCGAGCCGTCGTAAAGCTGTTCAAATATCCATTGATCGCCTCAAGCGAGATTTCTTCACCAAAGGACGGAAGCGTGAGGGCCAGCCAAAGAACCGGTGCAAGGAGAATATGTTTCATACCCTAACACATAACAACTGCAGCCTCATCGCCAAGAGCCGTCTGCACACGCGCCATCACATCCGCGCGGGATATCGCCTTTGCCGCTATTGCCAGAGGATCTCAAGGCTTACGTTTCCAGTCACAAGAGCCCTGACAAAATCACACCCATTTCCGGGCTGATTGAAATGTTGCCACGCAAGAGCCGCGAACTTTTCCGGTGCGATAACTGCGATCAGATCATTCAACCGGATCGGCTCCACTGGCTCATCTTGGCCAAATTGCTCAACAATCTTTTGTCGCACAACCAGCGGGAATGACCACATCTGCATGACGTAGGCGACATACTCGTGGTTGGCCAAACACAGCGCATCTTCGCAGGCAGTCTGTTCAAACGCAGCATGAGATACCTCATACACCACAATACTGTCGAACACGACTTCAGGCGCAATGTCTTTATATAGCCGACTAAGCTGCGTAATTTCGGCGATCCCACCGGGCGATCTGACAAAGATACGGTGACCGTCACAGACATAGTACCCAAAGCACGTGTCGCTCACCCCCGGCAGGTCATTCAAAACCGTAATCGAAAGGGGATGTGAAAGCCGAAGACCGCATTGAGCCAACTTGGGCAGCGTTGCCATAGCCGTGGCACAAACCGACTGCGCGCGGCTGGCGTTTGGGGCGGTCACCGAAACCAAGCTTTCGCTGCAAACGACGGTCTCTGCCGGCGCCCCTGTTGGTAACGAGAGAACCATCGCGCCTAACGCAAACGCGGCAACTGTTTTTTGACCAATCAAACCATCACCCCTGCTTTGCGATGCATAGTCAGGGTGACAGATCACCGCCTGGCCGGTCTGATTTTTGTCAATTCCGGGCGCGGCGTTAGGGTTGTTACTGCTCTGGCAGGAGGATGTCGCGTTTGCCGACATGGTTGGCAGGCGTCACGATGCCGTTGTCTTCCATCTGCTCAACCAAACGCGCGGCCTTGTTGTAGCCAATCGCCAGCTTCCGCTGAATGTAGGAAGTTGAGCATTTGCGATCCTTGGCCACAATCGCCACCGCCTGATCATAAAGCGCGTCTTCGCCGTCGGTGTTTCCGCCCAGCCCCAGCACCGCATCAATGTCCGACGACTTTTCATCATCAGGACCATCAAGCACGCTGGCCGCATAATCCGGCGGGCCAAAGGATTTGAGGTGGTTGACGATTTCCTCAACCTCTTCATCCGAACAGAACGGGCCGTGCACACGGGTGATCTTGGACCCCCCTGCCATGTACAGCATATCACCCATGCCCAGCAGTTGCTCGGCGCCCTGCTCTCCCAGAATGGTACGGCTGTCGATTTTGGACGTCACGTGGAACGAAATCCGGGTGGGGAAGTTCGCCTTGATCGTACCAGTAATCACGTCAACCGACGGACGCTGTGTGGCCATGATCAGGTGGATACCCGACGCCCGCGCCATCTGTGCAAGCCGCTGGATACAAGCTTCGATCTCTTTGCCTGCAACCATCATCAAATCAGCCATCTCGTCGACGATCACGACGATAAAGGGCAGCTTTTCTGGTGTAATCTCTTCGGTCTCAAACACGGGATCACCGGTTTCGTCGTCAAATCCGGTCTGAACGGTGCGCGAGAACATCTCACCCTTGGCGAGCGTGTCCGCCACGCGGGAGTTATAGCCTTCAATGTTCCGAACACCCATTTTGGACATCTTGCGGTAGCGTTCCTCCATCTCACCCACGACCCATTTCAGGGCGACAACCGCCTTTTTCGGGTCCGTTACAACGGGGCTAAGCAGGTGCGGGATGCCATCATAAACGCTGAGTTCCAGCATTTTCGGATCGATCATGATCATCCGGCAATCTTCCGGCGGCAACCGGTACAAAAGCGACAGGATCATCGTGTTGATCGCAACGGATTTACCCGACCCCGTGGTCCCCGCGATCAGCAGGTGAGGCATCTTGGCTAGGTTGGCCACAATCGGCGCGCCGCCGATGTCTTTGCCAAGTGCGAGGGGCAGCTTCATGCCCGTATCGCCAAAGTCTTTGCCGGACATGATCTCCCGCAGAACAACCTTTTCGCGGGTTTCATTCGGTAGTTCGATCCCGATGACCGAACGCCCTGGCACGGTAGAAACACGCGCCGATAGGGCCGACATGGACCGGGCGATATCATCAGCCAAACCGATCACACGAGATGCCTTAAGACCCGGCGCAGGCTCTAGCTCATACATGGTGACAACGGGGCCCGGGCGGACGCTGACGATCTCACCCTTCACGCCGTAATCATCTAGAACCGTTTCCAGCATCCGCGCATTTTCTTCGAGCGCTTCATCGCTCAGAACTGCGCGCTCAATCGTGTCGGGACTGGTCAAAAGCGATAGGGGCGGCGGCTCATAGCCGGCTACCTGCGCGGTTGGTTCCAGCGCAAGGCTCGGCTGCGCTTCGGCCATCGCTTGCCGTGAGGGCGCGACAGGTTTCTTCGGCGGGTGCTGCACAACCTTGCGGTTGATCACCGCGCCGGGCTGCACACCGGGCATGATTGACGTCGACGCAGGCCGCATTTCTGGGGCAGGCATGTCGGGCATGTCGGGCATGTCGACGGCGTAGTCCCCTGCATCATATTCCACGAGACCGTCTTCGTCCGCTTCAAAGCCCGCATCATAGGATGTGATCCGTGGTTCATCGCGGGTCAGCATCGGCTCCGCTCGGGCAGCGGGCTCCGTCATGCCAGTGGGTGCAGACAAAGGCGGCTCATCCGGAATGATATGCGCATAACCTGCATCCGCCTCAGCGGTGGGTGGTGCTACGGGCTGACCACGCTGCACACGACCCTCAATCGCAGACGCAATACGAGCCTTAACACGGTCCTCCGTAGGAGCGTGGATATCATCGCCAGACATCGGGTCTACGTCGATTAGCTCAGGCTCAGGCAAACGCGCGCCGATGATGGGCATCCGCTTGAGCAGAGGTGTTTTCGCGGCCGCAGCCATCGGGGGTGTCGCGGTGCGCGATTGCGCAGCGGCATCAGCCACCTGACCACGCCGCGCATCGCGACGGGCGCGGATCATGTCGATAATCCGCGCAGACCCGCGGCCAATTTGCAGGCCCATAGCCTTGGCACCAACAGCGCTTGTGCCCAGCCCCATCAGCAAAAAGGTCCACATTCTCTGCAGTTCTGCACGATCGCAGCCCAGAACAAAGCTGCCCAGCGCAACCAGCCCAAGAAACAAAACGAACGACAACAGCTTTAGCCCGACCATCGCTGAAATTGGCAAAATCCCCAGCATTGCGGCCAGAACCGTGTCGCCGAACAACCCGCCCAAACCAAAGCTTTGGTCCCAAGAAGCCCCCGGCGCGTGTGTTGAGGCAAAAATCGCCGCAAGCGCGACCCAAGGGGCCACAAAGATTGACCGGCTGAACGCGCGGTCCGAGCCGATGTGCAACAAGAAGCGCACGCCCCAAACGCCCGTACACAGCGCAATGCCCCATGACGCTACGCCCAGCACAAGGATCAACGGCGCCGCCACAGACGCCCCAAACCGGCCCAACCAATTGCGCGGCTCGGCCTCGGTTGCGGCCAACCAGTTCGGATCATCCGGCACATATGAAAACAGCATCAGAGCCAGACACACCGTCACACCCAAAAGCGCGACGCCCACACCTTCGCGCGAACGTCGGCTCAGCGCGGCTTGGGTGCCACTGTCCAAAAGCGGGTCTCGTGTGCGAGTAGGATAGGCCATGAATGTGCTCTTATTCTTCTTAGGAATACAGACAATCGCGCAGGCGGGTCAGACCATCGCGAACTTGATCAAGGGGAGCCACCAGAGCCACCCTTATAAATTTCTCACCGGGGTTTTCGTCTGCTGTGTCGCGCGCCAGATACGCGCCGGGCAGAACCTTAACACCCGCCTCCTGCCACAGTTTCAGGGTTGCGGCTTCTCCGTCGTCTACGGGAAGCCACAGGAAAAACCCCGCCTCAGGGATGTGCACGCCTGGGATATTGCCCAAAATCTCAGTCGCGATGTCAAATTTGGCAGCATAAAGCGCGCGGTTCTCAATGACGTGGTCCTCATCCGACCATGCACGCGCGGCAGCCATTTGCAGCGGAAACGGCAGGGGCGCACCAGCATACGCACGCAACAGGCGCATCCGGGCGATCGTTTCCGCCCCTGACACCGCAAAACCAGAACGCAGACCGGCAAGGTTGGACCGCTTGGACAATGAGTGGAACGCAACAACGCGGTTAGGGTCGATCCCGTCTTCGGCAACGACCTCTAGGATACCCGTCGGCGGGGCATCAAGGTAAATCTCAGAATAGCATTCATCCGCCAAAACAATAAAATCATGCTTCTCGGCCAATGCCAAAAGCTGCCGCCAATAGGCTTTGTCAGCCACAGCACCCTGTGGGTTTGCGGGCGAACAAATGTAGGCGACCGCTGTCCGGTCCAGCAGATCGTTTGAGAGTGCTGCGAAATCTGGCAAATGCCCGCTCTCAGCGGTGGCGTTAACATAGACGGGCTCAGCCCCCACGCTCAGCGCGGCAACGGCATAGACCTGATAGAACGGGTTCGGCGTCAGGACGACGGGCCGTTGGCCATTCTTGTCCTCGGGGCAAAGGGCCATGCAGGTGTTGTACAGCCCCTCACGCGTGCCATTCAAAGCTAGTATTTGCTCGGGCACGGTCAAAAACCCAAACCGACGTTCCAGCCAGCCACCAATCGCATCCAGCAGTTCCGGCGCGCCGTCATTCGGCGGATAGTTCGCGAATCTCGCGGCGTGTTTGTTGATTTCCTCGGTGATGAAACCCGGCGCGGCATGGCCCGGATCACCAATGGTCATTTGGATCGGGTTCGGATGCCCCGCAGGCAGATCGCCCAAAAGGGTGCGGAGACGCGGAAACGCGTACTCAGGCAGCTCGGAAAACCGCTTGGGTGGATGCATACGACTGGCCTCAATTCGGGTGCTCTAACGGCCCCATTTCACACAGGATAGCCGCCGCACCCGGATGGGTCCAGAGAAATGGCGCGTTCTAGGCCAGCACAGCCTCCAGAGCGGCACCGATCCGCAACAGTCGCGCCTCTGCCATTGGAGCCGCTAACGCCATCAAACCACAGGCAGGCGTGCCGGTGGGCAGGCTGAGCCCGCACAACCCCATCAGGTTTCCGACCCGCGTGTTACGTAACGCCAACAAGTTTTCTGTGACGTAGTAATCCTGATCGGCCATCAAACGGGCCGCATCGGGCGGCAAAATTGGGGCCGTGGGCAAAAGGACTGCATCATACTGCGCCGTGGCGGCTGCATATTCTGCGCGGCACCGGTTGAGTGTATTCCACGCCTTCCACACATCAGGGCCGCTGAAATCCTTGCCAGAGCGGAAGCGTTCAAGGATACGGTCAAACATCTTATGTGGGGCGGCCTCAATGACATCACCCCATGTGCCATATGCCTCGGGCGTGAACAGGACTGCGGCCAACGCCATCGCCTCATCCACCATGGGCAGTGTCCCGTGGGTGACATTGCCCCCCGCGTCCGCAATCTTGGCCACCGCTTCGTTGAACGCAGCACGGGGCGCTTCGCGTGCGTCCTCTGTGTAGGCATCCAGCACCAAGAACCGCGCGCCGTTTAGTGTGGCACCGCGTAGGTCCGCCGCGCGCCCCCCTTCTAGGGCCGCAAGCATCAGGGCCGCATCCTCAACCAACCGTGCCAATGGGCCGACGGTGTCAAAACTCGCGACAAGGGGCACGGTGCCTGCGCATGATAAACGTCCCGCCGTGGTCTTGAGCCCGACCAAATCGTTCCATGCCGCAGGAATACGTACCGACCCGCCCGTATCAGAGCCGATTGCAATCGGTGCCAACCCAAAGCTGACAGAGGTCGCCGCGCCGGAACTGGATCCCCCCGGAACCGCACCGCGATCATGTAGCCCCGGTGGCGTGGCGACCGTCGGATTAAGGCCAAGCCCCGAAAACGCCAGTTCAGACATATGGGTTTTGCCCAGACAAACCGTACCCGCGTGGCTTGCGGCACTCAGAACAGCAGCATCCTGCGTGGGCACCCGCCCCTCTAGCAGTTTGCTGCCTGCCTCGGTCGCGACACCGGCGGTGTCAAACAGGTCCTTCCAACTGACCGGCACGCCATCCAGCGGCCCAACGCGCAGGCCCAAACGGGCACGCTTGGCCGCCGCTGCCGCCTCAGCGCGTGCGCGTTCTGGCGTAGTGCGGGCATAGATGCGGTCCGCGTCGGGGTGGGCCGCGATTGCAGTCAGATAGGTTTCACACAAGGCTTCGGCGTCGATCTCGCCGCGTGCTATGCCACGGCCCAAATCTGCCGCTGTCATCGTTAGCCAATCTTGCATTGCACCCCTCCCGCAAATGGTCGCAGGCCACGCTAACCGTCGGCTGCGCATTGGACAATCCCGCCCGCCCGCGCATATTCCCCCTATGGACCAAGATATCATCATCGTGGGCGGCGGGCTCAACGGCCCCACCCTTGCCCTTGCACTGGCTGCGAGCGGATTTCGCGTTGCAGTCATTGACGCCATGCCCCGCGCCAGCTTTGCCAAAACGTTCGACGGCCGCTCCTACGCGCTGGCGTTGGCCTCAACCAAACTGCTCAGCGCGCTGGGCATCTGGGACGGGATCAAAGACGCCTGTCAACCGATGCTAGAGATCAAAGCCACCGATGGTCGCGCGGGCGAAGGCCCCGCACCGTACTTTTTGCACTTCGATCATGCCGAGATTGAGGAAGGCCCCATGGGCTACATGGCCGAAGACCGCATCCTGCGTGCGGCCCTGTTAGACGCGATCGACGCGGATGATCGGATCACCTGCATATATGGCCGCACCGTTGTGGCCCAAACCGCAGGCGCCGCCACTCTGGACGACGACACAACACTTAGCGCGCGATTGATTGTGGGCTGTGACGGGCGGGCATCAGGCACCGCCGAACGCGCGGGTATCAAGCGTGTCGGTTGGAACTACGACCAGACCGCGCTGGTCTGTGCCATTGAACATGAGCAACCGCACAATGGCATCGCGCATCAATTCTTTATGCCGGCTGGTCCGCTCGCGATTTTGCCGCTGCCGGGCAATCGGTCCTCTATCGTGTGGTCCGAACGCACCGATGCCGCCGCCCAAATCAACGCCCTGCCCGAGGACGAATACCTCGATATCCTGCGCCCACGATTTGGCAGTTTTCTGGGTGAGATCAAACTGGCGGGCGCGCGCTTTACTTATCCGCTGAACCTGACACTGGCGCAGAACCTGACCGCACCGCGCGTGGCCCTAGTCGGGGATGCGGCCCACGGCATACACCCAATTGCGGGCCAAGGCCTCAACCTCGGGTACCGCGACATCGGTGCCTTGGCTGAGGTCGTAACACTCGCGCAGCGACGGGGTGAGGATATCGGCGCCGTAGACGTGCTAGACCGCTACGCGCGCTGGCGGCGGTTCGACACCATGACACTGGCCGTTGGCACCGATGTCATCAACAAGCTGTTTTCCAACGACAACCCGATCTTACGGGCTGCACGTGATTTGGGGATGGGGGCAGTGCAATCCATGCCGGGCCTGCGCCGGGGCTTTATCCGACAGGCCGCTGGATTAACCGGGGACCTGCCACAACTGATGACAGGCCGCCCGCTTTAGTCGAGCTTGCGGGCCTCATCAATCAGCATCACGGGAATACCGTTGCGGATTGGAAACGCGAGATGAGCGGCCTTGGACACAAGCTCTTGGGCCTCCGCGTCGTATTTCAGGGGCGCTCGGGTCTGTGGACAGACCAGCGCCTCTAGCATGCGGCGGTCAAATTCGCTCATTGCAGGATCTCTTCGTTTTGCCCGCCACGCATGGCAAATTCCATCAACGTCACAAGTGTCTCTCGACGGGTTTGCAAGGATGGCGCCTCTAGCAGGGCTTGCTTTTCCTCGGGATCAAAGGGGCACAGCATAGACAGTGAGTTGATCAACAACTCCTCATCCGCTTCCTTCAACGAATCCCAATCGGTGCTCAGCTCTTGGCTTTCGAAGTACCGCGACAGCGTCTTCATGAACACGGGTCGGTCAAAGCCCTTGTCGATCTCAGCCTTGCCCAAATCCCGCTCAAAGCCGGTCCAACTAACGTCGGCCTTAAGGTACGGCGTGAACCCCGACACTTCGCGCATCACGCGAAAGCGCGACACCCCCGCGAGTGTGACCATATAACGGCCATCCTCGGTCTCAGAAAATTGCGTGACGCGTCCGGCACAGCCGATCGTGTGCAGGGTCCGGTCGCCACTGCCGCTGTTGGGCGCAACCATGCCAATCAACCGCGCAGAGGTTTTCATCGTGTCCTCAAGCATCTGCAAATAGCGCGGCTCAAAGAGGTGCAATGGCAGCCGTGAGCGCGGCAGCAAGAGCGCACCGGGCAATGGGAACACAGGGATGGTGTCGGGCAGGTCGCTTTGTCTGATCATGTGGATACAGGTAGTGCCTCTGTTGGCTCAGGCAAATATCATCGACGAGAGTTTGCGACGACCCGCCAAAGCGATCGGATCTTTGGCATCAAGCGCGTCAAAGATGGTAAAAAGCTGGGCTTTTGCAGCGCCCTCATTCCATTCCCGGTCCTGACGGAAAATTTCCAGCAGGTGATCCACTGCCGCTTGCGTATCGCCATTGGCGTGCAGTGCGGTGGCCAAATCAAACCGGGCCTGATGATTGGCGGCATCGGCCTCAACTGCTGCGGTTAGTTCTGCAACGGGGCCGGCACTCTGGGCTTGCTTGGCCAGCTCGACGTTGGCGCGTGCGGCCTCAATCTCTGAGGCGGTTGCGATGGCCTCCGGCACGCTAGCAAGCAACCCTTCGGCTTGGTCCAGTTCATCCAGCGCAAGATGCGCGCGGATCAACCCGGCATAGGCGGCTGCGTTCTCAGGCTCTTCGCCCAAAACGGCCGCAAAGGTCTGTGCCGCATCCACGACTTCGCCCGCATCGAGCATTTCTTCAGCTGCCGCAACAGCCTCGGCCAAACCGCCGTCTTCCTCTGGGCCCATGGCCGCGACACGTTCAACAAACGCGGTCACTTCGGCGGGTGTGACCGCGCCCTGAAATCCGTCAACCGGTTGCCCCTGAAAGAACGCATAAACCGTAGGGATCGACTGAATGCGCAACTGCGCGGCAATCTGTTGGTTCTGGTCCACATCGACCTTGGCCATACGCACCTTGCCGCCCGCTGCGGTCACGGCGGCCTCTAGCTGGGGGCCAAGGGTTTTGCAGGGGCCGCACCACGGCGCCCAGAAATCCACGATGACGGGAACCGTCTGCGAAGCTTCGATCACGTCCGTCATGAACGTCATCTCGGACACGTCCTTGATCAGATCACCTGCATCGGCGGGCGTCTGGGGCGGTGTTTGGCCTAGTTCAAGCATGTCTCTCTCCATCGTCGTGTGTGCGGCGTATATCGGCGTGCGAGGCCCGGTTTACAAGTCAAACGTCGCAAAGACCGGGGCGTGATCCGAGGGACCTTCATACCCGCGCACGTGGCGCAAAACCCGGCTAGAGTGCGCCGCATTGGCAATATCGGACGTGGCCCAGACGTGATCTAGACGCCGCCCTTTGTCCGCCGCGTCCCAATCGGGAGAGCGATAGGACCACCAGCTATAAAGCCGCCCCGTGGGGATATCGGCGCGGGTCACATCCACCCAATCGCCTGCCTCTTGGACTTGGGCCAGATGATCCACCTCAATGGGTGTATGGCTGACCACGCGCAGCAGCTTTTTGTGATCCCACACGTCGTCTTCGCGGGGGGCGATGTTCAGATCACCGACCAGAATGGATTTTTCGGGGGCATTTGCACGAAACGCATCGCGCATGTCCGTCAGGTAATCGAGCTTTTGACCGAACTTTTCATTGATCTCACGGTCGGGCTTATCACCGCCTGCGGGCACGTAAAAGTTGTGGATCGTGACGCCGTTTTCCAGCCGCCCCGCAATGTGACGCGCATGCCCAAGGTTGGCGTAGTCCGCGGCACCTGCCTCTTGGATCGGCATCTTCGACAGGATCGCGACACCATTGTATCCCTTTTGCCCACGGGCAACCATGTGTGTGTAGCCAAGCGCCTCAAACATCTCGAGCGGGATCTTGTCCACCGGGCTTTTGCACTCCTGTAGGCACAAAACATCGGGGGCTTCTTCTTGCATCAAGCGCGCCACGAGGGCTTCGCGCAGGCGCACGGAATTGATGTTCCAGGTGGCAAGTGTGAAGGGCATAACCTCTCCTTGGAGCGTTTTGAGCGTTGCACTCAGTGGTGTGGCCCGAGGCAATAGCCAATGACCTTTGTTGCAGGGTTAACCTGTCTTGGATCGGGAGGAAAGCAACCGCCCGTGGGCTGCTATTTGAAAGGCCCGCGTCACAGCCTCGTTTTCTTTTGATAGCTCCGCCAAGCATTGCTCTTTTTCCACGCAGCCCCTTAAATCAATCTGACCTCATGCACGCGGGAGCTGACAAAATGCGCATCGACCTCAACTCCGATCTTGGTGAAGGCTACGGCCCTTGGCCTATGGGCAACGATGCGGAGATGCTCTCGATTGTGACGTCTGCCAACATCGCCTGCGGGGGGCATGCAAGTGATCCCGAAACGATGTTCCGCACCCTCACGCTGGCGGCGCAAAACGGCGTGAGTGTGGGCGCACACCCCGGCTACAATGACCGTGAAGGGTTTGGCCGACGCGTGATACCAATGTCACCGGCTGAGGTTGGCCGGATCTGTGCCGCGCAAATCGGGGCGCTGATGGGGATGGCTGCACAAGTTGGCGCGCGGGTGAGCTACGTTAAACCCCACGGCGCGCTTGCCAACCTCGCGGCACGGGACCGCGACGTGGCCGATGCCATCGTCAAAGCTGTGCAACGGATTGACCCAACGTTGGCCATGCTCGCGATTTCGGGCACCCAAGGCGAGCAGGCCGCCCGCGCCGCCAACGCACCGGTATTTTCAGAGATTTTCGCAGACCGGGGGTATTTATCCTCAGGCCAATTAGTCCCCCGCGACCAAGACGGCGCGATGATCCATGACCCCACTGAGGCCGCCGAACGGCTGATTGCCTTTCTTGAGACCGGCCTTATGCCTGTCATTGATGGTGATCCGATCAAGCTGAACGCACATTCCATTTGCGTCCATGGCGATAGCGCCGGTGCCGTCGATATGGCCCGCGAAATCCACCAACGCCTTACGGCCCACGGCGTCGAAATTCGTGCGTTTTCATCTGTGTGAGCGACGGAATGCAGCCCCAGTTCAAAGCCATTGCCGATCACGCGCTATTGCTGACCTTCGCGGACGAAATAAGCGAAGCGGCGCATGCGGCTGTTATCGCGCTTGACCACGCGATTGCGACCAACCCGCCCGAAGGGATGATCGAAACGGTGCCCGCGCTGGTGAACCTGCTGGTGTCCTTCGATCCGATCCTCACGGACCACATCGCTGTCGAAACCCACATCCGCGCCTGCCTCACAGCGCTCAACATCCAGAAAGTCTCGGGCGTGCAGCGGGTCGTCCAGGTCTGTTACGAGCCCCCCTTTTCGCCAGACTTAGAGGCCGTTTCAACAGCCACAGGGCTGTCACGAGAAGCGGTCATAAACGCGCATTTGGCCGGTGATTTTCACGTCCTGATGTACGGTTTCGCACCGGGCTATGCCTACCTGTCGGGGGTGACCCCCGAAATCCAAGTCCCCCGCAAACTGGCGCCCGTACGCGATGTACCTGCGGGCAGCGTAATCATCGCAGGGCCGCAATGTCTTGTGACGACGCTAATGATGCCGACGGGCTGGTCGATCATCGGACGCTCGCCCACGCCGATCCTGACAAACGATCCAGATCATCCCTTTTTGTTCGATGTCGGAGACCGCGTCACGTTTAAACGGATCGATGCATCAACATTCGCACGCCTCACGGGGGAGGACGCACATGCCTAACGCCGCCCTTTCCGTCGCCTTTGCCGGCCCTTTGGTCACGGTTCAGGACGCAGGCCGCCCGGGCAACATGCGCTTTGGGGTGTCCGCTTCTGGGCCAATGGACCGCTTGGCCTTTGACGCCGCAAACGCGGCCCTCGGCAATGCAACGGGCCAAAGCGCGATTGAAGTCTCACTCGGCGGGGTGATTTTGCAGTGCCGCGAAGGCGATGTGACCATCGCCATCACCGGCGGGGATTTCGTCGTGGCCCATGGTGCGGCAGAAACCCGGTCATGGACCGTTCTGACCCTGCGCAAAGGCGAACGTTTGGCCGTACGCGCGGGCAAATCCGGCATCTGGGCCTATATCGCCTTTGCCGGCACGATAGAGGCCACGGAATGGCTGGGCAGCCGTGCCACACATTCAACCTCTGGCTTTGGCGGCGGCGCGCTGCAAACGGGACAGTCCCTGACCGTGTCAGATGCCACCACCCGGGAGGACCGCTTGGGCGACATTGAACGCCCTGATTTCATACCCAATGGCCCGATCCGCGTTGTTACCGGCCCCCAAGATCAATACTTCGCGCCCGAAACCGTCGCGCAATTTCTATCCAGCGCATTCAAGATCACGGACGCCTATGACCGAATGGGTATGCGGCTGAACGGCCCCCGTCTTGAACTGGACGGCGCGCTGTCCATTCCGTCGGAGCCTATTGTCCGCGGCTCGGTTCAGGTGTCGGGCGACGGTGTGCCAACCGTTCTGTTGGCGGACCACCAAACCACGGGCGGCTACCCCAAAATCGCGACCATAATTTCATCAGACATCGGTAGATTGGCCCAATCGCGTGCGGGCGACACGATACAATTCACCGCTATATCAAGCCAGCAAGCGATCACTGAGGCCCGTGAATGTGTCAAACGCACGACCGATTATCTGGCGCATATCGCCGTCCCACGCGGGACACTTGAACAGCGGCTGATGCGTGAAAACCTGATCCACGGCTGCATCTACGACTAGAACGTCAGGTCAAAGATGCTCTCGCAGCATTTGATGAAATGGCAAAAGGCGCTTCACCTCAGTTACGGCGGCCTTCACCAAACCGTCGGGATGATCGGCACGAACGTTCCGCTGCACGATCAGCCCCTTGCGACGCAACAGATCGCCGTGGGTATGGTCGGGATCAAACGGTTTGGGCACACGCTTCAACGGCTCAGGCCCATAGTCCACAACATCGCCGCCCGTGGCATCAATCACATCCGTCAGGTCATCGCCCACGCGATCAACCATCCGGCGATACCGCAAAAGCCCCTCTTTTTGCAGACCCAAGACCCCAGTGGCCAGATACACCGCATCATGGTCGATCCCAAAGAAATACCAAGGCCGCGCCTCATCCGCGCCGGCGTCCGACCAAATCATGTGCAGCCAAGGATTGAACGGTGACTTGTCCTTGGCAAAACGAACATCGCGATAGATGCGGTAGACCTTGGGCGTCACAGGAATATGCGCGATGCGGCTGATTTCTTCGGCCATGATCTCAGCAAACAAAACGCCCGGCGCGCGGATATCATCGTTGTAAAACGCTTTGCGCTCATTGAACCAATCACGCGTGTTGTTCGCCTTAAGCTCGGTAAAGAACTGCTGCGCGCGCGGGATAAGCGCGTTGAACCCGTCTGACATAGTGCCTCCTGTCGTGGCCTGCCTCACCTTACGACGCATCGCCAAACCCGCGAGGACAAAAAAGAACCCGGACCAAAAGATCCGGGCCAAGTCCAACAGGGAGGTGCATCTGAGAGCCAGCAGATGCCACTGGTCACGATAAGCAATACGCCTTGATGTCGGGCGAAACTTTGACCGAGATCAAGTTTCTTAATGACATTAGTGCGACATCCTCACCGGTTCGCATTAACTCATAAGACGATATCCACCGGACTCTGTCACTAAAATACGGGCCTGACCGGGATCGGGCTCAATCTTTTGGCGCAAACGGTAGATATGCGTTTCAAGCGTGTGGGTCGTCACGCCCGCATTATACCCCCACACTTCGTGCAGCAGGACATCGCGTGCGACGACCCCATCATTCGCGCGGTACAGGAACTTCAGGATGTTGG